>ERZ773149.92-NODE-92-length-92883-cov-59.307687_pt1 | contig 92883 bp, 92 predicted proteins | sample MGYA00511081_ERZ773149 | MGnify/ENA primary metagenome ERZ773149 (study PRJEB29015, sample SAMEA2737846) | human gut metagenome | biome: human gut; feature: human-associated habitat; material: faeces | place: China | collected 2012 ...
GTCTGTCTGTCTGTCTGTCTGTCTGTCTGTCTGTCTGTCTGTCTGTCTGTCTGTCTGTCAAGATTGTCCCCGTTTTAGCTGTTTGTGTCAAGTCTTTTTCTGCGTTTTTTGTATAAATTTGTGTTGTAATTACAGCATCCTTGTCTTTGATTAATCCATGAGCTTTTATCGGAGTATCAGGGTTTGTTCTTATGTCATTTGCGTTAATAATTTCAAATTGGTCTGGGTTATACTTATCGGTATATGTAATTGGCACAGCCATATATTCAAAATAATCACATGGTATATCCGCTGTTTTGTCAACATTGATTGCATCATAGTTATCATATTTAGGATATTCTTCTTCATTACCATAGTATTTTTTGTAAAGCACCAATTCTTCATGTCTTTTGGTATAATCCAAATTTGTAAACCACCTTACTCCCTTAACACGAATAAACTTTCTTCCATTTTCATCTTCCCCACAACCTGAAGCTTTTAGAGGATAATCATCCGGAACATAAAACTTTCTATCTCCGCTATGTATGCTTGCACCAAGCCACATTTTATTATCTTTTATTAATGGAAAAATTTCTTTGTATGTTATAGCATTAACATTACCTATTATTAAAAAATTTTTCTCGTATTCTATAAGTTGTGCCACATATTCTCTAAAAAGACTAAAAGGCGGGTTAGTAATGACGACATCTGCCTGTTTCATATATTCTATACATTCATCAGAACGAAAATCGCCGTCACCTTTTAATTTTTTTACACCACTATTTTTAGATTTTAATAAACTATCAATATCGCTGTCCGAAACACCTCTGCCGTTAGCCATCGGAACTTCGGAAATATCCATTACATAACCATTACCTCTTTTTATAGGTTCTTCATTCCACCCAACCAAAGTAAGTTGTTGTCCGACTATGGGAGATGTGCTATACGAAGTACAGATTAATCTCTTTAATTTTAAATAATTGAAATTTCTTAAAAAAAATTTACAGAAATTACTCTCAAACGGATCATCACAGTTACATAATACGGTTTTATTTTTGAATTTATCTTCGTAATGATTAATTTCCGCTTGGATGACTTCATAACTGGTATAAAATTCATCTTTTTTTGCATTTTTCGCTTTAGATAAGCCACTATTCTTTGCCATGTCTTTCCCTCTATCCGTTATATAAATTCCACAACACTATAGGGTTACTATAGCACACTTTTTTCGTTATATCAACAAATTTAGTGAATTTATTTCACTAAATTATACTATTTCGCCAATGATTGTGAAATATTTTAACATTTGTATCAAAACAATGGCATAAAAAAACGGTGAGCAGATGCCCACCGTTTTTGTGTTTAGCTTTTTTAATTTGAAATTAGTCTGAAGATAATCAAGCTTTTAAAATTAAAATATTTAACCTCAGTTACGAGAAATTAAACTAAAACAATAAAAATTCAATTAATTATTCAGCTGCTTTTCTTTTTGCAAAACATTCGCTGCAATAGTAGCTTTTGCCTTCAACAGGCTTGAAAGGAATCCTTGCAGTTCCGCCGCATTCAGCGCAAACGGTTTCAAAGAATTCTCTCTCTGTCTTGGCAGCATTTTTACGAGCCTGTCTGCAAGCCTTGCAACGCTGCGGTTCGTTTGTGAAACCCTTTTCAGCGTAAAATTCCTGCTCTCCTGCAGTAAAAACAAATTCGTTTCCGCATTCTTTGCAGACAAGTGTCTTATCTTCGTACATTGGTATTTACCTCTCTTTTTCTACCTCTCGGAGGTTAGTTTGTTGCCCCGTGCGGAGTTGCACCGCAATACTGTTAAGGACAAATATTAATTTTCGGTTCACCGCTCAGCCGACATTCAGACCGCCGTGAACCTTTTTCCTTGCTCTTTGCAAGGCATTGTCAACCGCCTTTTCGGTTACGGAAAGCTTTTCTGCAATTTCCTTATAACTCAAGCCGTTGCCGTAGAGCATAAGAACATCGTATTCGGACTTTGACAGCACACTTTGAAGTCGCAACAGCAACTGGTCAAGCTGTTCTCTGCACATCAAAAGTTCTTCGGGAGTTTTGGCGGAATCTTCAATTGACTCGCCCACATCGTCCATCGGAACAATGCTTGATGAGGGAATGGCTTTTTTCTGTTCTCCCCGTCTGATTATAGAAATAAATCTTCTTTCAACAACAACCGACATATAGCTTTTAAAGCTTGCACCGCCGTTTTGGTCAAAGGCTTTGCAAGAACAAAGCAGTCCCACAAGTCCTTCCTGAACAAAGTCATTGTGTTCATAACCCTCTGCCGAAAACTTTCGTGCAATTATGCTGATTGTGTCAAGATATCTTACGACAAGCTCATCAAAAGCACGGTCATCACCAAGACTCACAAAATTTGCAAGCTGTGCGTCGGATAAAGTACCGTAGGATTTTTGCAATTCGGTCATAACCTGCCCCTAATACTTATTCTTATACGCTTAATAGTATAACAAAAACGCACAAATGTCAACAACCCGAAAGCAATTTCTGTAATATTGCATTATGATATGGAAATTATTTGTGCAAAATAGCTGAAATAAAGTCGGAATTACATACATTATGAAACTTGTTAAGAGAAGCAGAAAATGTTATACTTTATATTATTAATTTATTACGATTTTTATTTATCGGTTCGGGGGAATTTTTATGGTTGTTACCTGCAACAGTTTTGGCGTGAGCGGTATGGACGGCTACAAGGTTGAGCTTGAGGCGTCAATGTACAACGGCACACGGGAATTTGATATGGTCGGTCTGCCCGACGCCGCCGTGCGTGAGAGCAAGGACAGGGTTCTCAGTGCATTAAAGAACTGCGGATTCAGATATCCTGCCGCACATATGACCGTGAACCTTGCCCCTGCCGATATCAAAAAAGAAGGGCCTATTTACGATTTGCCGATTGCGGTTGCAATTCTTATACTGCTCAATCAGATTAAGAGCAACATCTCCGACTGCGCATTCATCGGTGAGCTTTCGCTTTCGGGAGAAGTCAGAGGAATCAACGGAGTTCTGCCCATGGTAATCAAAGCGAAGGAATGCGGTATAAAGAAAATTTATGTTCCGAAAGCCAACGCAAGCGAGGGCGCTGTTGTTGACGGAATTGAAGTGTACGGTGTTGACAACATTCTTCAACTGAAAGATTACCTCAATCACATTCTCGAACCCGCACCCGCAAAGCCGAATACACACTCACCGAAGGAAGAGCAGGACTACATTCCGGATTTTTCACAGGTTAAAGGTCAGCTTGAAGTAAAGCGTGCGCTTGAAATTGCCGCTGCCGGCGGTCACAATATTCTGCTCATAGGCCCTCCGGGTTCGGGCAAAAGTATGCTTGCAAAACGGGTTCCGTCAATTCTGCCCGATATGAGCTTTGACGAAATGATTGAAACGACAAAAATCCACTCAATTGCAGGAACGCTAAAACATGACGGACTTATCACAACACGGCCGTTCCGTTCGCCTCACCACACGGTAACGCCCGTAGGACTCGGCGGAGGAGGTACGGGAACTATCAGACCGGGTGAGGTTTCACTTGCAAACAACGGTGTGCTGTTCCTTGACGAGCTGCCCGAATTTTCAAGAACGGCGCTTGAGGTACTCCGTCAGCCGATTGAGGACGGCTCTATCACAATTTCAAGAGCAGGTCAGAAATGCACCTATCCGTGTTCGATTATGGTGGTTGCCGCAATGAATCCATGTCCGTGCGGATATTACGGTGATCCGACAAGAAAATGCACCTGTTCGGAACAGAAGATAAAACGCTACCTCAACCGCATTTCGGGACCGCTTCTCGACCGTTTTGATATCCATGTAGAAGTGCCTGCCGTGAAATTTGAAGAACTGCGTGACGCTTCATCTGCCGAATGTTCAGCCGACATCAAAAAGAGAGCCGACAGAGCAAGAGAAATTCAGCGTGAAAGATTTAAGGGCAGTAAAACAACCTGCAACGCAAAAATTAACGCAGAGCAGTTTGAAAAGGTTTGCGTAATTGATAAAGAGGCTGAAAAGACGCTCAAGGACGCTTTTGAAAGTCTTGGACTTACCGCAAGAGCGTATGACAGGGTTTTGAAAGTTGCAAGAACCATTGCCGATTTGGACGAGTCGGAAATAATCCGCTCCGAGCATGTTCTTGAGGCGGTTCAATACCGCAGTCTTGACCGCAAATATTGGGCAAAATAAGACTTATACCTTACACAAAAATTAAAAATATCACTTTTAAAAAGTACGACTTTATGCTATACTACTATAGTGCGACATCAAAGCGATGTTGCAGTTTCATGACACAGGAGGTTTTTTATAATGGAAATTACAAAGAATTCAATAATCGGTGATGTTCTTGATCAGTACCCCGACACAGCAGAGCTTTTCTTCAGCATCGGTATGCACTGCCTTGGCTGTCCTGCATCACGAGGCGAAACGATTGAAGAGGCTTGTATGGTACACGGTGCAGACGCAGATGCACTCGTTGCAGACCTTAACAAAGCAATTGCATAATGAACGGCGCATCTGATTTTTCGCTTGATAACCGTCTTGCACTTTGTGCGGACTTTGTGCGTGACGGAGCAAAGGTTGCCGATATCGGCACAGACCATGCCTATCTTCCGGTGTGGCTGTGCCGTATTGGCAGATGCAACACAGCGATTGCCGCAGACATCAACCCCCTGCCCCTTGAACGGGGAATTGAAACAATTAACAACAGCGGTCTTAACAATCGAATTGAAGCAAGACTTTCAAACGGTCTTGAAAAAATTTCGGGCGATGAGGCTGATGACATAGTAATTGCAGGAATGGGCGGAGAACTCATTTCGCAGATTATCGAAAACTGGGAGTTTTCAAAAGACAGGTCAAAGCACTTTATTCTTCAGCCTATGACCAAAAGTGAAGAACTTATGCGTTGGCTGTTTGCAAACGGTTTCAGCGTTATCAAGCGTGACTGCTGTACTGCCGCAAACAAGTGCTACACTGTAATTCTTGCCGAATACAGCGGTGAGGTTTGCACGGTATCCGAAAGCAACCTTTTTCTTTACGGACTTGATCCGAAAAACAACTCCATGCATCGCAGATTTATTGAAGGCTGTGTGCGCAGACTTTTAAAACAGGCTAAGGGCAACCCTGTCTGTGCCGAAACCGCACGCATTCTTGAGGAGAGCTTTAAGTGAAAACCATAAACGATATACTTAATTTTTTTGAAGAATTTGCGCCCTGTGCAACTCAGATGAGTTTTGACAACGCAGGGCTTATTGTGGGCGACAAATACACAGCCGTAAGCCGTGTGCTTGTCGCTCTTGACATTACGGAAGATGTTGTGAATGAGGCGGAAAGTCTGGGATGTGAGCTGATTATCAGTCATCATCCCGTAATTTTTGCCCCTATAAAAAGGCTTTCGCCTTCTTCCGTTCCCTATCTGCTTGCACAAAAGGGCATTTCTGCCGTTTGTATGCACACCAACCTTGATCTCGGAGAAAAGTTCGGAGTGAACATCTGCCTTGCAGACGCACTCGGAGTCAGAAACCCCGTGCTGTCGGAACTTGGCGAGTGTATGTTCACGGGCGAGCTTGAAAGCGAAACCGATATTCACGATTTTGCAAAGCTTGCAAAGAAAAATCTTGACTGCAAGGGGCTTCGCTACACCGACATTAAAGACAGGGTTAAAAAGGTTGCCGTATCGTCGGGTGCAGGCGGTTCAAATGTGTTTGATGCGGCTTTGGCGGGTGTTGATGTGCTTGTCACGGGAGAAATCAAGCACCATGAGATTATCGCCGCAAATTCACTCGGAATTGACATTATTGACGCAGGTCACTTCAAAAGTGAAGATATTGTAATTTTACCGCTTGTAAACAAGCTTTCAAAAGAATTTTCCGAGATTATTTTTACAAAATCGCAATCCTGTGACGATATGATTAAATTTATTTAACCTGTAAGCATCATTATCAAAATATTTGTTGCATAATTTGTTACAATTTGATATAATGATACGGTAAATTACTATATGTGGTAGTGCGCCGTCTGTACGCACCGCAAAATGAGGTATTATGAGAATCAGAAAAAAGAAATGGGCAGAACCGGAGCTTTCCGTTTGCAATTTTTATGTAAAGAATCCCGAAGAAAACGCCGGAAAATGGATGCAGGCTTTCAAAAAGGAACAGCCGTTGTATCTTGAAATCGGCTGCGGCAAGGGCGGTTTTGCGGGACAGCTTGCGCTTAAAAATCCCGACAAAAACATTATCGCACTTGACATCAAGATTGATATGCTCGGCGTTGGCAGAAGAACAATTGTAAAGCTTTTTGAGGACGCCGGCAAAACGCAGGATGATATTACAAATCTTTTGCTTGTAAAATACAATGTTGAAATGCTTGACAAAATCATTACGGCTGACGATAAGATTGACAGACTTTTCATCAACTTCTGTAATCCGTGGCCGAGAGCAAAGCACAAAAAGCGCAGACTTACATACTACAAAAAGCTTGAAATGTACAAAACATTCTTGAAGCCTGACAGCGAAATCCGTTTCAAAACCGATGATGACGAGCTGTTTGACGAAAGTCTTGAATACTTTGAGCAGAGCGGATATGAAATTTTGTATCTCACCCGTGATTTGCACGCAAGCGATGTTACCGATAATATTGAAACAGAGCATGAAAAAATGTTCTCCGAAGAGGGCATAAAAATCAAGTATCTTATTGCAAGACAAAAGCCTTGACAGCCCCATAAATAAAGACGGGAGGGATTTTTGTGAAGATTAAAAAGCTGATTTCGGCTTTGGTTCTCGGTTCAATGCTTGTCGGTTTGAGCGGTTGCAACATCACGGATTTCAGCGCAGAAAATCTTCTTCGTCCTCCTAAGGCAGTCGGAGATGAGGCTGAAATTGAACAGCTTATTGCCAAAACGGCTGACAGCGGTTATACGCTGAAATATCCTAAAAACGGAAAATTCCGCAGTGCAATCATCATGACCGACCTTGACGGAAACGACAGCAACGAGGCTGTTGCATTTTTTCGCAACAGTGCCGAAACTTCTTCGGTTCATATGCTTGTCATGTACTCAAAAGACAATTCGTGGGAGATTGCGTCCGACAATATCTTTGAAACCACCGATATTGACAGCGTTGACTTTGCGGATTTAACCGGCAACGGAAAGGCTGAAATCATCGTTAATTCAACAACCTACACTCCGAATGTCGGCAAGCTTTCCTGCTACTCCTACTCGGAAGGCAAGACAAACGAAGTGGGTTCGGGACAAAGCTGTTCAAGCTTTGTTACGGGGGATTTTGACAATGACGGAACAAGCGAGATTATGTCGCTTGTTCTCTACACAACCGAAAACGAGGCTCTTGCGTCAATGCTTGATTACAACGAGGACAGCAAAAGCCTGTATGCCAAAGCAATGGCAAACATGGATCCGAATGTTGTAAAGTACAAGAACATTGCCGTTACAAAGCTTGATAACGATATTACGGGAATTGTCGTTGACGGAACTTCCGCAAATGAGGTTACGAACACACAGGTTATTTTTTACAGCCGTGACCTTGCAATTCTGCGTAATCCTCTTTTTAAAGAAAAAGCAAAAAATATAACCCAGCGTTCATCGCAGGTCATCTGTTCGGACATTGACAAGGACGGAAAGCTTGAAATTCCCGTTACGCTTGATCTTCCGAAACAGAGCGGTGACAGCAAAAATATTTATGCCGACAAAATCATTTGGAACAGCTTTGACACACCCAAGGAGGCGCTTGTTGCAAAACAGGCGGTAATCATAAATTACGATTATATGTTTATGATGAACTATGCCGATAAGTGGAGCGAAAACAAGGTTACGGCAATTACCAACCTTGAAAGCGAAACCACCTCATTCTATGCATGGAACGGCACTAAGCTTGACACGAAGCTTTTTGAAATAAAGGTGTTCCCCGTCAGCGAATGGGAATCTGGCAAATCGGATGATTTTACGCTGATTACAAAAGACGATAAATATGCATACACATTTAATAATATAAATCCCGACACACAGATTTCGCTAAGTGATGACGAAATCAAGACAGGTTTTTCCACACTTGATCAGTCGGGAATCTGATCATAGCAACGGAGGTTTTGATATGAAAAAAATTCTTGTTTGTGAGGATGAAGCGGCAATTCGTGACTTTGTCGTTATCAATCTTACAAGGGCAGGCTACGATGTAGTTGAGGCAGACTGCGGCGAGGCGGCTTTGCAGAAATATGAAGAAAACAACGGCGATTTTGATGTTGCGATTCTTGATGTTATGATGCCGGGTATTGACGGTTTTCAGGTTTGTAAGGAGCTGAGAAACCGCAACGGCGGAATCGGAATTATTATGCTTTCGGCAAAAACTCAGGAAATGGACAAGGTAACAGGACTTATGCTCGGTGCAGACGACTATGTTACAAAGCCTTTCTCACCGAGTGAGCTTCTTGCAAGAGTTGATTCACTCTACAGAAGAGTTGCGCTTGCACAGTCACATTCCGAAAACAACTTTAAAGAAGAGCTTAAATCGGGCGAGTTCACACTCAATCTTCGCAACCGTGCGCTTATGAAGAGCGGAAAGATGATTGAACTCACACAGGTTGAATTCCAGATTATGGAGTACTTCTTCTCGAATCCGGGTGTTGCTCTTGACAGAATCGACATTCTCAACCATGTATGGGGAGATGCTTATGTCGGCGAGGATAAAATTGTCGATGTTAATATCCGCAGACTCAGAATGAAGGTTGAGGACGAACCTTCAAATCCTAAACATATCATCACGGTTTGGGGACTCGGCTACAAGTGGGATTCAGGCGAATAACTTTGCAAAACAGCCTGTATAAAATTTATACAATCTAAAGAGGAGGGCGGCAACAATTTTTAAGGGTATTTCAAAAAGATGGATGCTCAACACATTGAGTGTTATACTGACAATCATAATCCTTATTGTTGTCAGCCTTATTTTCATTGTTACATATATTTTTCAAAACAGCGTTGAACAGAACCTGAACACAACAAGCAGCGAACTTTCACTTGTCTTTTCGGGATTTCAGAGCGACAGTTCAACCTCGTTTACGGCATCTGCCCGTGATTATGTTGAAAACTTTGACAAAAAAGAAGAAATGGAGGTTCTTGTAATCAATTCCTCCGGCAGAGTTGTCATGACTTCAACAGGATTCACCCCCGATGACAACGAACAGATTCCCGATTTTAATGACGCACTCTCAAACGAAAACGGCTGTGCATATTGGAACGGCAAGCTTTCATCGAACGAAAGTGCAATGAGCCTGACAAGAATCATCACCAACGAAAACGGAACCTGCGTAGGTGCGGTAAGATACATTGTTTCCATGGAACAGGTCAACACGGCAATTGTGCTTGTTTCTGCGGCAGTTATTGCGTGCGGTCTTGTTATCATCGCCCTTGTAATATTGTCGGGACTTATGTTTATCCGTTCAATCGTTACCCCGATAAGAAAACTTTCGGAGATTTCAAGCAAGATTGCCCACGGCGATTTTTCACAGGCAAAGAAGATTGAGTACAAATACGATGATGAAATCGGCGACCTCTGCGATGCAATAAGCGATATGGCTCTTGATTTGCAGACAGCCGATCAGATGAAAAACGATTTTATTTCACGAGTATCACACGAGTTGCGTACTCCGCTTACGGCGATTAAGGGCTGGGCTGAAACAATGCAGCTTTCCGAAAGAGGAAAGCTTGACCGCAAAACCTTTGACCGTGGTATGGGAGTTATTATCAGCGAAAGCTCACGCCTTACAAGCATTGTAGAAGAGCTTCTTGACTTCAGCCGTATTCAGAGCGGAAGAATGAAGCTCATCAAGGAAAAGCTTGACATTCTTGCCGAATTTGACGATGCGGTTTACTTCTTAAAGGAAAGAGCCGTTACAGAAGGCAAGCATCTTCTTTATGATGAACCCGAGGTTGTTTATCCTGCCGTTTACGGCGATAAAAACAGGCTCAAGCAGGTTTTCCTCAATGTGCTTGACAATGCGTTGAAATACACACCAAAGGGCGGTGTTGTTGCCGCTCAGGTAATCTACAGCAAAGATGAACCCGATATTATCAAGATTGTAATAACCGACACAGGTTGCGGAATTTCTGCCGAGGATCTTCCAAAGGTTAAGGAAAAATTCTACAAAGCAAACCAGACTGTCGGCGGTTCGGGAATCGGACTTGCGGTTGCCGATGAGATTATGAACCTCCACAACGGTTCACTTGATATCGAAAGCGGAGAGGGTGTCGGCACAACCGTAACGCTCACCTTCCCTGTATATAAAGAGGGCAGTGAAAACTCACTTCCCGAAAACATTAAGCTTTAATCTTATTTCTCTGTGCAGCCTAATACAGAAAGGAACAGCTAATGGCTAAAAATACTACTAAAAAAATCACCTCAATCGGCGGCAGCGCCCTGATTGAAGGCATTATGATGAGAGGTCCGAAACGCACAACCGTGTGCGTTCGTACCGCACCCGACAAGATTTACAGCGAGGATATAAGAATAAACACAATTCCCTCAAAATGTAAGCTTTTCAAGCTTCCGTTTTTAAGAGGAATCGCAGGTCTTATTGACTCAATGCGACTTTCCTACAAAGCGCTTATGCTCTCTGCCGATAAGGCAATTGAATCAACCGAAATCGAAGAAGAACCGTCAAAGTTTGAAAAATGGCTTGACGATAAATTCGGCGACAAGCTTGTTAAGGTTATGATGGTAATTGCGTCAATCCTCGGTGTTGCGCTTGCCGTGGGACTTTTCTTCTTTGTCCCCTCTTTCCTGTTTGACCTCAGTGCAAATGTTGTGCCGGCTTTCAAGGGTGACGGCGGAAACGCTGTTTTCTGGAAGTCTGTTTTTGAGGGTGTTCTCAAGATTATTCTTTTCTTACTTTATATTATAGTATGTTCACAAATGACAGAAATGAAAAGGGTGTTTATGTACCACGGTGCCGAGCACAAGACAATTTTCTGTTACGAAAACGAAGAAGAACTCACAGTTGAAAATGTTAAAAAGCAGAGCCGTTTTCACCCGAGATGCGGAACGAGCTTTATGGTTCTTATGCTGATTGTCGGCATTCTTGTCGGTCTTTTCGTTCCTGTTGCACCTTTCGGCATCGGATTTTTAAGACCTGTATTCAAGATTCTTCTTCTCCCCGTTTCATGCGGAGTCGGTTACGAGCTTATCAAAATCTGCGGTAAGCACGACAATGCCGCAACAAGAATCATTGCCGCTCCCGGACTTTGGGCGCAGAGAATCACAACAAAAGAGCCTGATGACACTATGATTGAAGTTGCAATTGAGGCTATCAAGGCTGTTATCCCCGAGGACGGCTCGGACATTGTAAGCAAGTAATGACTGTAAACGAAATTTATCAAAGCGGACTTAAACTGCTTGAAAATAATAATATTGAAAACTCAAAATTTGAGGCGCAAAGTCTTTTACAAAAGGCTTTTTCGCTTGACAGAATCGGCTTTATCATACACAAAACTGATAAAGCCGATGAAAACTGTTCACATAACTTTTTAAAATTTATAGAAAAACGAATTTCAGGCGAGCCGTTGCAGTATATTCTCGGCGAATGGAGCTTTATGGGATTCGATTTTAAGGTGGGCAGAGGCGTGCTCATTCCCCGTGATGACACGGAAGTGGTTGTCAATCTCTGCATTGATTTTCTCGAAAACAGAACCGACAAAAAAACGGTTGACCTCTGTTCGGGAAGCGGTGCAATTGCCGTTGCACTTGATAAAATTTCGGGTGCAAAAGTTACGGCAGTTGAAATTGACGAAACCGCTTTTTCATATCTTGAAACAAATGTAAAAGAAAACAATTCGTCAGTAAAGCCTGTTATGGCTGACGCTCTCGAAATCTGCGATACATTCGCAGACGGTGAGCTTGACCTCATTGTTTCAAATCCGCCTTATATAAAATCAGCCGACATAGAAACACTTCAAAAAGAGGTTCAGCTTGAACCAAGACTTGCACTTGACGGCGGCGAGGACGGCTGCGATTTTTACCGTGAAATAGTGAGCCGTTGGAGCAGAAAACTCAAAAAGGGCGGTGCGCTTGCATTTGAACTCGGAGAAAATCAGGCTGACGCAGTAAAGGCACTTATGGCTGAACAAGGCTTTTCGGATTTTAAAATTTCACTTGACTTTGGCGGTGTGCAGAGGGCGATTATTGGGACTTTGCTCTGATTTTAGAAATTTTGTTCGATAAAATTACCGCCAAATTATTGCATTTTTCCCTCACATATTTTATAATCTTAGTGCGGACATAACCACCGATGAAGTGACGGTTATGTTACAGACCGAAAAACATCAGCTCCCTTTGCGGAGTACGGAGGTATATGAAATGGCAGTAGATAAAAACAAAGCGCTTGAAACTGCGCTCACACAAATCGAAAAACAGTTCGGCAAGGGTGCTGTAATGCGTCTTGGCGAAAATAAACATATGAACATTGAACACATCTCAACAGGTTCGCTTTCGCTTGATATTGCACTCGGAATCGGCGGACTTCCCCGTGGAAGAATTGTTGAAATTTACGGACCTGAATCTTCGGGTAAAACAACACTTTCTCTCCACTGCATTGCAGAGGGACAGAAAAACGGCGGCAATGTTGCATTTATTGATGTTGAGCATGCACTTGATCCGACATATGCGGCGGCTCTCGGTGTTGATGTTGATTCACTCCTCGTTTCACAACCCGACACGGGTGAAGACGCTCTTGAAATTGCAGAGGCACTTATCCGAAGCGGTGCGATTGATGTTATCGTAATCGACTCCGTTGCCGCTCTTGTTCCAAAGGCTGAAATTGAGGGCGAAATGGGTGACAGCCATGTAGGTTTGCACGCAAGACTTATGTCACAGGCACTGCGTAAACTCGCAGGCGCAATTTCAAAATCAAACTGCGTTGCAATCTTCATCAACCAGTTGCGTGAAAAAGTCGGTGTTGTTTACGGCAACCCCGAAGTAACAACCGGCGGTCGTGCGCTCAAGTTCTACAGCTCCGTTCGTATTGATATAAGAAGAGTTGAAACACTTAAATCAGGCGGTGAAATGGTCGGTTCACACACAAGAGCAAAGGTTGTAAAAAACAAAATTGCTCCTCCGTTCCGTGAAGCTGAATTTGATATTATGTACGGTGAAGGCATTTCCCGTGAGGGCGAACTTCTTGACCTTGCCGTAAAGGCTGAGGTTGTTCAAAAAGCAGGAGCATGGTTCAGCTATGACGGCAGACGACTCGGACAGGGACGCGACAAGGTCAAGGAACTTCTCAAAACCGACAAGGAGCTTGCTGCTGAAATTGAGAAGAAACTCTGGGAAAATATTGACAAGCTTTATGAACGCAAAAAACCTGCTCCAAAGGTAAAAATTACCGAAGTTCCGTCTGCAAACCAAGAAATCAAGCCTGATTCTGCGGATGAGACAGAGAAAAAGAGCGGTGCAAAAATTGATGTTCTGGTTGACGACTGATGCTTATAACCGCAGTTGAACCACGAAGAAAGGCGATGTGTGCGCTCTACATTGACGGCGAATATGTTATGAATCTTGATGCACGCACAGTTATTGAAAACCGATTTGATGTCGGCAGAGAGATTGATGACGAGGAGTTGCACGAGATTATCAGGCTAAGCAATGAGCGCCGTGCAAAGGAAAAGGCTTTGTGGCTTATTTCCTATCGTGACCACTCAAAAAAAGAACTCACCGACAAAATCAAACGCACCTGTGACGAGGAATCGGCGGAAAAGGCTGTTGAGCGAATGGAAGAACTCGGTCTTGTAAATGACGAAAACTTTGCAAGACGATATGCCGAACAGCTTTTGTTTTCAAAGCATAATGCTCCGAGAGGTGCGGTAAGACAGCTTGTTCAAAAGGGAATTGACCGTGAACTTGCAGAAGAGATTATCGAAGAAATCAACTTTGATCCGTATGACGGAATAAGGGCGGTTATCGACAGAAAATATAAAAACATAAATGATGAAAAAATAAGGCGAAGAGCCGTTGCCGCTCTGCAAAGGCTCGGATACGGATGGGATGACATTAAGACCGTCCTCAGAGAATACACAGAGGAAGACTGATTATGAATTATAAAGTAGGCATTGTATCACTCGGTTGTGCAAAAAATCAGGTTGACGCCGAAATGCTTTTGTACACACTCAAGAACAGAGGATTTATTATTGTGAACGATCCGGCAGATGCGGACGCAGTAATTGTAAACACCTGCGGATTTATCGAAAGTGCAAAGCAGGAAAGCATTAACGAAATTATCGAACTCGGCAAGCTCAAGGACGAGGGCAAAATCAAGGCAATCATCGTAACAGGCTGTCTTGCTCAAAGATATAAGTCGGAAATTTCCGAACAGCTTTACGAGGTTGACTCGGTTATCGGAATCGGTGCTAACGAAACTATCGCAGACATCGTTTTGGAAACACTTGACGGACAGAAGTGCGAAAGCTTTCCCGACAAGGTTTGTCTGCCGCTTGAGGGCGGAAGAATTCTTTCAACTCCCCCCTACACCGCTTATCTCAAAATTGCCGAGGGTTGTGACAACCGTTGTTCCTACTGTGCAATCCCCATGATTCGAGGAAGATTCCGCAGCAGAGATATTGAAGATGTTGTAAAAGAGGCGGAAGGTCTTGCTGAGCGTGGAGTCAAGGAACTCAATGTAATTGCTCAGGACACAACCCGTTTCGGTGAGGATAAATACGGCAAACCGATGCTTGCAGAGCTTCTCAGAAGACTTTGTAGGATTGACGGCTTTAAATGGATAAGGGTTCTCTACTGCTATCCCGACAGAATTACAGACGAGCTTATTGACACAATTGCAAGTGAAGATAAGATTGTGAAATATATGGATATTCCACTCCAGCATTGTAACAAGGATATTCTCCGCAGAATGAATCGTCACGGCGACAGAGAAAGCCTTACTGCACTCATGAACAAGATTAAGGATAAAATTCCGAATGTAATCTTCCGCTCAACCTTTATTACAGGTTTCCCGGGTGAAACCGAGGAGCAGTTCAATGAGCTTGCAGAGTTTGCCGCCGATATGAAGTTTCAGCGACTCGGCTGTTTTGCCTACTCTCCCGAGGAGGATACAAAGGCAGCTGAAATGCCCGACCAGATTGACGAAGAAATTAAGCAGAAGCGTGCCGATATTATTATGGAGCATCAACAGCAGGTTATGACTGAATACTGCGAAAGCCTTGTTGGCAAAGAGATTGAAGTTCTTGTTGAAGGCTTTGACAAGCTTGCCGAATGTTTCTTTGGCAGAAGCTATGCCGACGCCCCCGAGGTTGACGGCTGTGTATTCTTCACCTGTGACGGTGAAAAGCCAAAGGCAGGAGATTTTGTCAAGGTGCGTGTAACCGATTACACAGGCTGCGATCCTGTAGGCGAATTTGTCGGCAAAATCGACTAAGTGGCTAAAAGACTCAGCAATTTCATAATATTTAACTTTGAAAGGCACATAAAATGAACTTACCAAATAAACTGACAGTAGGACGAATAATTCTTGTTCCGTTCTTTGTGGCGGCATTGCTTGCAAACTTTCCGCTCAACAATGCCGTTGCCCTGATTATTTTTATTGCGGCGTCACTCACAGATATGTTTGACGGAAAAATTGCAAGAAAAAACGGTCTTGTTACAGACTTCGGAAAATTTGCAGATCCGCTTGCAGACAAAATTCTTGTGCTTGCCGCATTGCTGTGCTTTGTACAGCTTGGAATATGTGACTGCATTGCGGTCATAATCGTGCTTTTCCGTGAATTTTCCGTCACCTCAATACGGCTGATTGCCGCCTCAAAAGGCAAGGTTGTCGCCGCTAATATGTGGGGCAAAGCAAAGACGGTTTCACAGATGATTGCTATAATTGCAGTAATTGCAATGCAAATCGTGCTTGAACTGCCCGAAGTCGGACTTAATTTTATAAACACGGCAACATTTGAACCGATTTTCTTTGTGGTGGGAGAAATTCTCATCTGGATTTCGGTTGTATTCACAATCATTTCGGGCGTTGTATATATAATTCAAAACAGACAGTTTATTTCTCAGACCTGAGAACAGACTCTCACGGTCTTGATAGGAGGGTGATTGCGTGTTTAAAACCCTGAAAGCGGATATTGATGCGGTTATGGAGCGTGATCCTGCCGCAAGGAGCAGAGCAGAGGTGTTTTTTCTCTACTCGGGTTTCAAGGCGGTGCGTTCTCACCGAAAAGCCAACTGGTGTTTGCGACACAACCTCAAGTTTCTTGCAAGGTGGATTTCTCAACGCAGTCGTCACAAGACGGGAATTGAGATTCACCCGGGTGCAACCATCGGCAAGGGACTGTTTATAGATCACGGAATGGGCGTTGTCATAGGCGAAACTACAATAATAGGAGACAACTGCACCATTTATCAGAATGTTACTCTCGGAGGAACAGGCAAAGAAACGGGAAAAAGACACCCCACACTCGGCAACAATGTGCTTGTCGGCTCGGGTGCAAAGGTTCTCGGTCCGTTCAAGGTCGGTGACAACGCAAGAATTGCCGCAGGTGCGGTTGTTTTAAGCGAAGTTCCGCCGAATGCAACGGCTGTCGGCGTTCCGGCAAGAGTAGTAAAAGTCAACGGTGTTCGCAGTGAAACCCTTGACCAGATTCATGTATCGGATCCGGTTGCACTTGCATTGTGCAATCTTGAGCATAAAATTTTTGAACTTCAAAAACAGCTTGATGAGCTGAAAAAGGAAAATGTAAAAAGTGAGGAATAGCAAATGATTTTATATAATTCTCTCGGACAGACAAAGCAGGAATTTGTACCGCACACACCCGGCAAGGTTAATATGTACACCTGCGGTCCTACTGTTTATCACTATGCCCACATCGGCAATCTTCGCACCTATATTATGGAAGATGTTCTTGAAAAGTATCTTCGTTTTTCGGGTTATGATGTAAACCGTGTAATGAACATCACAGATGTAGGTCATCTTTCAAGTGATGCCGACACAGGCGAGGATAAGATGCTTTCAGGCGCAAAGCGTGAGCATAAAACTGTTATGGAGATTGCAAAGTTCTACACAGACGCATTTTTTGTCGACTGCGAAAAGCTCAACATCAAGCGTCCCGATGTTGTAGAACCCGCAACAAACTGCATTGACGATTTTATTAATATGATTTCCGTTCTGCTTGAAAAGGGCTATGCCTACATTGCAGGCGGCAATGTTTACTTTGACACTTCAAAGCTCGACAACTACTATGTGTTCGGCAATATGAATGAGGACGATCTTGCTGTCGGCGTTCGTGACAGCGTTGAAGAGGACGAAAACAAGCGTAACAAGGCTGACTTTGTTCTCTGGTTCACAAAGTCAAAGTTTGATTCACAGGAGCTCAAGTGGGACAGTCCGTGGGGCGTAGGTTATCCGGGCTGGCACATCGAATGTTCATGCATCAGCTATAAGCATTGCGGTGAATATCTTGACATTCACTGCGGCGGCATTGACAATGCTTTCCCCCATCACACAAACGAAATTGCACAAAGCGAGGCTTTTCTCGGTCACAAGTGGTGTCCGTACTGGTTCCATGTACTTCACCTCAACGATGCAAGAGGCAAGATGAGCAAGTCAAAGGGCGGTTTCCTTACAGTTTCACTTCTTGAAGAAAAGGGCTACAATCCGCTTGTTTACAGAATGTTCTGCCTCCAGAGCCACTACCGCAAGCCGCTCACATTCTCATATGACAACCTTGACAACACAGCCACAGCCTACAACAAGCTTGTAAAGAGAATTTCCGCTCTTTCAAGGGACGGCGAGCCTGATATGGCAAAGGCTGAGGAGCTTACAAAGGGATTTAGCGAGGCGCTTGACAACGACCTCAACACTTCTCTTGCTCTCACCTGCGTTTATGATGTTCTCAAGGCTGACGCAGACGATGCAACAAAGCTTTATGTAATCGGCGAATTTGACAAGGTGCTTTCACTCGACCTTACAAAAGTTCCCGAAAGCAACAAAGCGGACGCTGACGATGACTTTGCCAAGGAAGTTGAGGAGCTTATTGCACAGCGTACAAAAGCCCGTGCCGAAAAGGATTGGGCGACAGCCGACGCTATCCGTGACAAGCTTAAAGAGATGAAAGTTGTTGTCAAGGACACAAAAGACGGCATTGAATGGCATGTTGAGGGTTAACTTGACCGCTATCGCCCAATGAACGCACCTAATTAAAACAAAATATGAATAAATAAAAATCCCCTTCATATAAATTTGGTATGGAGGGGATTTTATGCGTTTGTATATCATAACAAAACGAAATCTAATATCAATCGGATTCTGTCTTTTAATCGGAGTGCTTGCAGGGGCAATTGCAGTCACATCAACCGTTCGAGCCGTTCAGAGTGCGGCTGCTCAGCGTGAAATTCCCATTTACTATGTTGACACGGACAAAAAGCAGGTTGCCCTGTCGTTTGATGCGGCATGGGGCAATGAACAGACAGAACAACTGCTTGAAATTCTCGACAAATACAAGGTGAAATCAACATTTTTCCTTGTGGGCGACTGGGTTAAGAATTATCCCGACAGCGTAAAAGATATTGCAAAACACGGTCACGATGTGGGCAATCACAGCAACACACATCCGCATATGACGCAAATGTCATCGTCCGATATGGTCGGTCAGATTCAGTCCTGCAACGAAAAAATCAAGGAGCTTACGGGCAAAACTCCCACCCTGTTCCGAGCCCCATACGGCGATTACAACAATGATGTTGTAAAGTCGGTCAACGGCTGTAATATGTATTGCGTGCAATGGGATGTCGATTCGCTCGACTGGAAAGATCCGACTCCCGAGCAGATAAAGCAGAATATTATGAAAAAAATCAAGAACGGCAGTATTATATTGATGCATAACGGTGCAAAAAATACCCCCGAAGCATTGCCGACGGTAATCGAGGCAATCAAGTCCGAGGGCTACGAAATCGTTCCTATTTCGCAAATTCTGCTCAAAGGCGAATACTACACAGATGTTGACGGCAAAATGTGCAGTAAAACCGCAACACAACCGAGTTCGTAAGTAAAGAATATTTATAAATACCGCTACGGATAATACACAACTTTCATTACATCAAAACATTTTAGTAAAACAAATCATTTCATCAAAGCGGGCGAACGAGGTTCGCCCCCTACAAAATAGCAATAACATTCATACAAAAACAGACTGACAGATTATCAGTCTGTTTTTTAATGCAATCATCATTTTCATGCAATATTAAGAATATTTTCCCACCAACCATTAGATGATATTATTGAATAGGTTGTGAGAAAACTTTCCGCTATTAGCAAACGAATGAGTATGACAAATAGTATTGTTAAAAATAAATCCAATGCCATTACTAAACATATATTTAAAATATTACCGTATTCTGCATATTTTAACCTTAAAATAAATGTCGGTACTACACATATACAACTAATGAACATTAAGTCAAGAGGTATCACAAGCAACGATATAATTGAATTCAGCACATCATTATGACAAACAAAATCTATTGACCAAGTAACAAGTAACAAATAAAAAATTAACACCTTTGCAAAATCAAGTATTGTAAAACCTATTGTAGCTGTAACTTTTACTGATTTGAATGAATTTTTCCGAACTAAATAGAATGATATAAGAAAAGTAATAATTAATAAAACCGCAAATATTAAATAGCAATTGTTAACAATGAAATCAGCAAATACTTCGGCTACTCTATTACTTCCACACAGATAAAATAAAAATGCAATAATTGCAAAACCACAATTACTAAATAAAATAATCATTGCGTACTCCTTAAATTATTTCTAATTAAAAAATCACTTAATGCAAAAGCAAGTTCTATAATTTTATATACTTTATTCACTTGAATTATACCTATATTGTATAAAATTGTCAACAAAAAGTTATAATATTATACTCACAAGGTATAATTTATGGAGCGGGTACGGCAAATGCAAAGAATTAAGGAACTACGAAAAGAAAAATCTATGAACCAAATTGCATTGGGAATGGAACTTAACTTTTCGCAAAAGATAATCAGCGAATATGAAAACGGAAAGGTTGAACCGAGCATTACAACGCTCAAAAAGCTTGCGTCAATCTTTAATACATCTGTTGATTATATAATTGAATATACGGACATCAGACAGCCGATTGACAAAATTGCACAGTCTAAACTTTCGGAAACGGAATGCGAACTTCTCAATGAATTTCGTTGTCTGCCAAAAGAAAAACAAAACATTGCCCTTGGTATCATTATGGGATTAAAGCACAGTTAATTGTAGCCAATATAATTTTATTCGTATCGTGTTTGCACACGAAATGATTGGTAGCCTTGCGACCGCCGCCGGTGGCGGAAAAAGGGAGCAATGCGCTGTCTGAAATAACGAGCAATAGGAAGCACATTTATGTGCAACGCATTGCGACTATATTTCAGACGGGAGAACACAGTTCGCCGCTACAGTATGACGGTTGTTTTGCGGTCTTTATAAAATTTGTTTTAACATATAGTTTACACTACTACTTGCGGGCGTCCGATGAACGCCCCTACTGATTAACAATAACTTTCATATAAAAAACAGGCTGACAGGTTATTAAAAATCTGTCAGCCTTAAATTATTTTATCAAGTTTTCGCTACGAATTAAAATCAATAAACAACAACACGGGTTCCTGAGGAAATGTTGTTATAGATTTTCTTAGCTGCGTTGTACGGTGTGTTTACACAGCCGTGTGAGCCGTGACCCTTGTACCTTGTTCCGCCGTATTCCCAGCTTGAACGCCATGATGCGTCATGGATTCCGCAACCGTCAGATGTGAACGGTAGCCAGAATGTTACATGAGAGTTATTCATCAAAGTTGCAGGCGATGCCTTGTAGATGATTGAATATGCACCCTTTGGCGTATCGTTTGTACCGTAGTTGCCGGTTACAACATCTGTTTCAACAACAAGCTTACCGTTCTTGTAGTACCACATATGCTGCTGATTGATGCTGATTTCAACATATGTGCCGCCGACTGAAACACCGTAGGCATTCTTGCTGATCTTTACACTCTTTGTCTGGAATGTGCCGAGGCACTTGTACTTTTTCGGGTTACTGCTCGGTCCCGAATACTTGTAAGCACGAATACGGAAGTAATAGGTCTTGCCGACTGTAAGCTTTTTGGTGTTGTAGAAAGTATTCTTTGTTTCACCAAGCTTTGTATATTTTCCGTTCTTTGAGGTTGAATAGAAAATCTCATATGCTGTTGGAGTGGTCATTGCCTTGCCCCATGTGAGATTTACTCTTGAAAGTCTTGTATCTGTCTTGAAATTAACGGCATTAAGACCTGCCACACATCTTATTGTTGACGGTGACGAATAGTAAGTGTTCTTTTTGATTGCACGGTAAGCTTTAATCTGATAGTAATACGCTCTGCCGTTCTTAACTCCCTTATCTCTGAAAGAAGTTGTGGAATTTGAAGTGATTGTCTTGTAAAGAACATACCTGCCCTTTGTGTCACCACTCATACGGTAGATTTTGTAGCCTGTTGCCTGTGAGTTCTTTGACCACGAAAGTGTAATTGCAGAACCCGACTCCTTGAGTGAAACGCTAACGGCATTCGGAAGAGTAGCTGTTCTGTAGGTCTGACTCTTACCCTCATACTTTACACCGTCATGCTCAACATAGGCGGCAACCTTTACATCATACCAGGTTGCTGTTCTAAGCTTTTTGACTGTACAGGCATTTGACTTTACATATGTAAATCTTGAAAAATTCTTGTGTGCGTCATTGTTGCGGTAGTAGATTACATAGCCTGTTGCACCTCTTACTTTATCCCACTTGAACGAAAGCGAATTTGTTGTATATTGCGTTCTTTTGAGATTCTTGATTGCGCCCACATTCGGCTTAACCGGCTGAGTCGGAGAAACCGTAGGAGTTACGGGCGGCTCCGTTACCGGCTGTGAAGGCTCGGTTGCCTGAGTTGGTTCAACGCTCGTATCTGTTACATCAGATGCAACAGTTGCCTCTGTTGCAGGCTGAGAGTCTGTTTCTGCGGCAGAAACAGCTAATGTTCCGACAACAGAACAAGCTACGGTAACTACTGCGAGAATTACAGCCAAGGTGTGTTTGAATTTGAATGTCATATATTCCATCCCCAATCGTATTTGATAATTAGATTATATATGTTTTTTTCAAAAAAATAAAGAGTATTTAGTAAAAAAATTTCAAAAATCTTCCACTAATTACTCTTACTTTATCTTGTCATTTTTATTAAGTCTTGAAAGGCGTTCGCATTCGGCAATCAGCTTGCTCTGTTTAAGCCTTCTTTCGTCCTCAAGCACAGATTCACGAACCTGTTTTCGCAGTCTTTCAAATGGTGTGTCACGGTTGCCTGTTATCTCTTTCGGGCTTAAAATTTTTGGTGCAAGATTTGATGCACCCGGTCTTGTGAGCATCTGAATGGTGATATGCTCATGCTGAATGAGAGCGAAAAGCTGACTGAGAGAGGTACATTCGTCAATTGCCTTGACGAGTTCTTCCGTTGTTTTGTGACGGTATCCATGCACCTTTGTTTCATTCAATTTCACTCACCGCCCTTTATCGCCTTTTGCGGAACATTGTTATCATTATATTTCCGAATAAATGCCTCCGCTGTTTGATGAAGGACACTTGTACCTTAGATTATACTTAATTTTCACAAGATTTTCAATATTTATTTTCGGTTTCTTTGTTTACATCAACACTTTTTTATGATATGCTGACTAACAGATACGCAAAATGTCCGTATAATCGACATTTTTCAGCGTTAAAAAATTTTTGTCAGGAGTAGAATAATGAAAAAAACTATTTGTGCCGTAACGGCTGCCATGCTTGCACTTACCTCGGTTTTGTGCGGTTGCTCAAGCAACGGTGAAAGCAGTTCGCAGTCGGGCAGTACAACCCCGGCAACTGTTGCCACAGACACAACCGTCAAGACAACAGGCGAAAAAATACATATAAACGACAGCACTCTCGGTGAAATCTGGATTACCGAGCTTGACGGTGTACCGAAAAACACACTAAACAATGATAAATTCACCTCTGACGACACTTTCAAATACTACAGTGAAAACGGCAAGGCCGCTTCAATGGAGGGAATCGACATTTCCTCCTACAGCGGAACGATTGACTGGGACAAGGTTAAAAAATCGGGTGTTGATTTTGTTATGGTTCGCATCGGCGGCAGAGGCTACGGTTCTGACGGAAAAATGTACTCGGACGATTCCGCCCTTTCATATATAAAGGGTGCTAAGGCGGCAGGACTTAAAGTCGGCGTGTATTTCTTCTCTCAGGCTGTCAATAACGATGAGGCAATTGAAGAGGCTGACTATATAAAGACACTTCTCGGCGATGAAACAATCGATTTTCCCGTTGCATATGACTGGGAAATCATAAAAGATGATGACGCAAGAACCGACAGCGTTTCCGCTGCTCAGGCAACAGCCTGTGCAAAGGCATTCTGCAACCGTGTAAAGGAGCTTGGCTACACACCGATTATCTATTCTCCGAGCAAGGAGCTTTACTTTAAATATGACCTCACACAGCTTGCAGATTTTGACATCTGGTATTGCGAATATGCAAATGTTCCGACATTTTATTATCAGTTTTCTATGTGGCAATATTCCTCGTCGGGCAAGGTTGACGGAATTGAGGGCGATGTTGATATGAACATCTGCTTCACAAACATAGCCGATTACGATTAAGAAAGGATAATATATATGAAAAAGATAGCAAGCTTTACAATCAACCACAACACACTTATGCCGGGTGTTTACATCTCAAGAATTGACGGAGATATTACAACATACGATATGCGTTTTGTAAAGCCAAACACACCGCCGTATCTTCCGAATCCCGTTATGCACACAATTGAACACCTTTTTGCAACATATGCCCGCAACAGCAAATTTGCCGACAATGTAATCTACTTTGGACCTATGGGATGCAGAACGGGTTTTTATTTTCTCGTTCGTGATATGTCAAATGAGGACGCATTACAGCTTATAAAAGACACAATAAAGCAGTGTGCGGAGCACAAAGGGGAAATCCCCGGAACAACTGCAATTGAGTGTGGAAACTACCTTGAACACGACCTTGACGGTGCTTTAAAAGAGTTAAATAAATATTACTCTTTGTTAAAAGATTACACAGTTGATAACTTACAGTATAATTAATATAGGGAATTATTGTTTAATTTACCCTGTTTTGTAGCTTTATCCCCTGTCTTATTATTAATTATGACATTTTTTAATTCTCATATTGCAATTTCGTAACTATTTGGTATAATAAAGGTATCGTGTTTGTTACAAAAATGTAATGGTTAATGAGATAGGAGAAATTATTTTGGAGACAAAGTTCATTGGTTTGGAAGGTTTCAATGAAATCGAGAGTCTTCCGACAAAGAAACGCAGAGTTTGCAGGCGTGAGCTTACAACAGCACAGAAAACTGTTCGCTTTGTAAAGAGGGCAACAACATTTTGTGCAAAATCAGTTGTAAGAATGTCAAAAAACACAGCCGCAAAACTCGCACAGGCAATTGAGAACAGGAAGGGTTCTTTAAAGTCTGTTACAATCAAGGCTGTTAATTCGTCAAAAAAAGCAAAAACACAGATATCAGCTATTGACAAAGCATTCAACGAATCAAGAAACGGCACAACAAAGAGTGCCGGAGAGATTGTATCGGAACTTTCGTTCAAAAGCGGAAAGCAGTACGCTCACCTTGCACCGTCAGCAATCCGTTCGCAGAAGTTGCTCAGAAAAAAGGCTGTGCTTGCAGTAGTAGCCTGTTTCAGCGCAATCACACTTTCATGTGTAACGGTTGCAAGCGCACTTGATATGAAAGATAACAACAGCGCACAGACCCCTGCACTTGTTGCAACAAGTGACGAGGCTGTTCCTAATACTGAAATTGACGGCGAATCGGCATCGGCAAACCTCAAGGCAATTTCACCGTCATGCGCAAGTCTTTATATTGACGGCAAGTTCATAGGTGCGACAGAAGAAATTGATCAGCTCAATGCAGACCTCGATCAGGTTCTTGTTGATTACCGCAGAGATTACGATGACGAAACAACAACCGAGTTTGCAAATTCGGTGGAGGTTGTAACAGGTAACGCAAGCGATACAGACCTTATTACCGCAGACGAGGTTATGGCACTTGCAGACGGCAAGTTTTCAATCTCACTTTCAACAGACATTGTTTACACAAGAGATGTGGCTTATGACACAAAGGTAAAGTATGACGAGGACAAGTCTTCTTCATACAAAAAAGTTACCACAAAGGGCGTTAATGGTGAAGAAGAAGTAACGTTAAGAACTACATTTGTTGACGGTGTTCAGACCGATGCAGTTCAGACTGACGCAAAAACTATTAAAGAGGCAGTTGACGAAGTTGTTGTAAAAGGCAAGGCTGAGGATACTTCATCAAACACAGGTTCATCGTCAACCTCATCAGACAGCAGTTCTTCATCAAGTTCAAATTCATCTTCAAGCTACACAACAGGTTCATCGGGTATGTTTGCATGGCCACTCCCCTACACACATACATTGACAAGTACCTTCGGCACACGCTGGGGCAGACTTCACGGCGGACTTGACATTTCAGACGGCGGTGTTTACGGACAGCCTATTTATGCATCCGCAAGCGGTACCGTAACATTCTCGGGCGGTGACAACAGCGGCTACGGCAACTATGTTATCATTGACCACGGCAGTGGCTACACAACACTTTACGGTCATTGCAGTTCACTTGTTGCAGTAACAGGTCAGTATGTAAATCAGGGCGACCTCATCGGTTATGTCGGTTCGACAGGCAACTCAACAGGCCCTCACCTCCATTTTGAAATCCGCCTCAACGGTGAAAAAATGGACCCCCTCGGCTACACAAGCTGATTTAATTAAATATAATAAAATGCAAAATTATAACCCCCTATTCACTTGAATAGGGGGTTTTGCTTACTCATCTTCGGCTGATTCTTCTTTTAAATTTTCAAGAGCTACCCTTACCGCTTCCACAACAAAGGCAGAAAATGTGCAATCCGTACCGACAAGGACAGATTCCACTTCATCAATCACATCGTTTGGAAATCGTATACTTTTGCTTGTTGTTTGGGGAATTTGCGGAATTTTAAACTTTTTCATTGCGTGAACTGCTCCTGTATTACATTATATATTACTATTGTATGCAATTTACACAAAAATTGCGTATTACTTTTGTCTTGCATTTTGTATTACGCAATGTTATAATTGAATCAATGAAGCTTCATATCTAAAAAATTTAATAAGGAGGCAATAAGTGATTACTGTTATTGGGTATATTCTGACAACTCTCGGCTTTGGCGGACTTGCATATTCGTTATTTACTGTGAATACAAACAAAAGATATTCGTGGACATCTCCATTTTCTTCATTTGAAAAAACAATTATTGCAGTTGCTATAATTTCATTTATTATTCTGCTTGTAGGAATTATTATGGTTATATTTTCTTTTGTTAAAAAGAAAAATGAGGATAAGCTTAATTCACTTAAAAATTTAGGAAATAACAATAAATGTCCAAATTGCGGTCTTAATGTTACCGCAGGTATTAACGAATGTCCACGATGCCACCAAAAACTTAATAATATTGACGGAGGTTTTTATAATGGCAAGAACAATTATTAACCTGCCACTGCGAAACAGTGTTGATGAATCATACAACACTGCTGTAAATATTTTGCAGGCAAACGGTTTTAAAGAAGTTTCCTACATCGGCGAAACTGTATGGAAAAAAGGTACAGGACTTTTGACTGCTATGCAATACATAAAAATTGAATTTACAGATACAACGCTCGTTGTATCTGGTTGGGTACAAGCAGGTGTCGGTAGTGTTGGCGGAAACGAAATGGCACTTAACGGTATTGTTGCCGCTGTACCAAAAAAATCTGTTATGAAGGTCATTGAACAGATTAAGGCAAGTCTGTAAACAGAGGTAACAATATGATAAAATTAAGAAAAATATCAATGGTGTTATGTATAATTACGATGTTGTTTGCGGTTATGTCATTAAGCGGTTGCAGTAACAACAGCATAACCGGAATATGGGCATTTGTTGACGACGATGGGCAAGTTAGCGAAAATTCAAAAATGTATTTTAATGATGACGGTTCTTGCAATGATATTGATTATCATGGTCCGACAAGTGCTGACCCTGTGTCATACAAGGTCATGAGTGATGGAAAACTTGTATTCACAATGGAATGGGACGGCACATCATCATTTGACCTTGCTCAAAGCGAAGAGGAAGCCATGAATGATTATCACAAATATTATATTTCAGGCGACACATTGATTTTCAGGAAAAGCACATACAAGAGAGTATAAAATTACACCCCGATTCGTTTGAATCGGGGTTTTGTTTATGATGAATATGATTTTATCTGAACATATACTGCGCGGTGTCGAGGACTGACTCCATTGTCTTAAAGGCTTTGTTTGCCTTTTTCTTGAGTTTTGGGTTGCTGTCTACCATATTTTTGCCGACAATACCCATGCAGACGCCTGCCGTCATTCCTATTGCAACGCCTTTCATCACATTCATCATTGGACTTGTATTCATAATCACACCTCCCAATCTTGCAAATTCATTGACAAAATGTGTGTTTTTTCATATTTGTCACACAGCTTTGTCAAAAAAACTTGCATTATTATTGTTTACGATTTAAAATGTATTTAAACAGAAAAAGAATGGAATAATAAAAATTGGAGTGATAACTTTTGGCAACTCTCAACCTTGTGCTTGTTGAACCCGAAATTCCGCAGAACACGGGCAATGTGGCACGAACCTGTGCCGCAACGGGAACAAGACTTCATCTTGTTAAACCTATGGGCTTTGAACCCGACGATAAAAAACTCAAAAGAGCGGGACTCGACTACTGGCACTTGCTTGACATCACATATTATGAAAATATTGACGATTTTTTTGAAAAAACAAAGGGCGGAAAATACTTTTTCTTTTCAACAAAAGGAACTCACCGCCACAGCGATGTTGAATATCCCGACAACTGCTATCTTCTTTTTGGCAAAGAAACAAAAGGCTTGCCCGAGGAGCTTTTAATGCAGCATCCCGATAATACTTTAAGACTGCCTATGATTGACGAGGCAAGAAGTCTTAATCTTTCAAACTCGGTTGCAATTGCGGCTTATGAAGTTTTAAGGCAATGGGATTATCCTGCTTTGCAGAACAAGGGCGAGCTTCACAATCACAAGTGGAGCGACCTCAACAATATGACATAAGAACAAAAATAATATTCATAAACTTCCTTAAAATCAGTATTTGTAAAGACAGTGCAAAAAATACCTTTGCAGGCGAAATTTTTAAAGTTTTCTATTGATAAAAAAGGGTTTTTGATATATAATAATGGTGACTGTAAAAATACTAAATTTTTACAAATTTCTTCTTACACGAAAGGAATGTATATTATGCAGCTCAACAAAGTATCTGTTGATGACATCAATGTAAAAGGTAAAAAAGTACTTGTTCGTTGTGACTTCAATGTACCGCTCAAGGACGGCGTAATCACAAACGACAACAGAATTACAGCAGCTCTTCCTACAATCAAGAAGCTCATCGCTGACGGCGGCAAGGTTATCCTTTGCTCACATCTCGGCAAGCCGAAGAACGGTCCCGAAGAAAAGTTCTCACTCGCTCCCGTAGCAGTAAGACTTTCGGAACTCCTCGGTCAGGATGTTGTTTTCGCTAACGATGACGAGGTTGTAGGCGAAAATGCTAAAAAGGCTGTTGCAGAAATGAAAGACGGCGATGTTGTTCTTCTCCAGAACACTCGTTTCAGAAAAGAAGAAACAAAGAATCTTGAGCCGTTCTCATCAGAACTTGCTTCACTCGCTGATGTATTCGTAATGGATGCATTCGGTTCGGCTCACCGTGCACACTGCTCAACAGTAGGTGTTACAGACCACATCAAGGACACAGCAGTAGGTTACCTCATGCAGAAGGAAATTGACTACCTCGGCAATGCCGTTGAAACTCCTGTTCGTCCATTCGTTGCAATCCTCGGCGGTGCTAAGGTTGCTGACAAGCTCAATGTTATTTCAAACCTCCTCGAAAAGTGCGACACACTCATCATCGGCGGCGGTATGGCTTACACATTCCTCAAGGCTCAGGGCAAGGAAGTCGGTCTTTCACTCGTTGATGATACAAAGATTGACTACTGTAAGGAAATGATGGCTAAGGCTGAAAAGCTCGGCAAGAAGCTCCTTCTCCCAATCGACACAACAATCGCTGCAGGCTTCCCTGATCCTATCGATGCTGAAATCGAAGTTAAGGTTGTTGATTCAGACAAGATTCCTGCTGACATGGAAGGTCTTGACATCGGCACAAAGACACAGGAACTCTTTGCTGACGCTGTAAAGAGCGCAAAGACTGTTGTTTGGAACGGTCCTATGGGCGTATTTGAGAACCCGACTCTTGCAAAGGGTACAATTGCTGTTGCTAAGGCTCTTGCCGACACAGACGCAACAACAATCATCGGCGGCGGCGACAGCGCAGCTGCTGTTATTCAGCTTGGTTTTGCTGATAAGATGAGCCACATCTCAACAGGCGGCGGTGCATCTCTTGAATACCTCGAGGGCAAGGTTCTTCCGGGTATCGCAGCAATCGCTGACAAATAATTTAATCAAATAAAAGGGCGGATTTTTCCGCCCTTACTGATTTAACCTGTTACTTTATTATAATAAAAACATATTCTGAAAGGAAAATTATCATGGATAAGTCAAAGAGAAAGGCAATTATCGCCGGCAACTGGAAAATGAACAAAACTCCAAAGGAAGCTAAAGAGCTCCTCAACGCTATTACTCCCCTCGTAAAAGATGCCGGTTGTGAAGTAATCGCTTGTGTTCCTTATGTTGACCTTGCAACAGCACTTGAGGCTACAGAAGGCACAAATGTTAAAATCGGTGCAGAAAACTGTCACTGGGCTGAAAGCGGTGCTTTCACTGGCGAAATCTCAACAGGTATGCTCAAGGAAATGGGCGTTGAATATGTAGTTCTCGGTCACAGCGAGAGAAGACAGTATTTCGGTGAAACAGACGAAACTGTAAACAAGAGAACAAAGGCTGCTCTTGCCGCAGGTCTTAAGCCAATCGTTTGTGTTGGCGAACTCCTCTGGGAGCGTGAGTGCGACATCACAGAAGAAGTTATCGCAAGACAGATTAAGCTTGACCTCTTCAATGTAACAGAAGAAGAACTCAAGAATGTTGTTATCGCTTACGAGCCTGTATGGGCTATCGGCACAGGCAAAACTGCAACAGCTGATCAGGCTGAAGAAGTTTGCTCTTTCATCCGTGCTACAATCGCTAAGCTTTACAATCAGGCTGCTGCTGACGCTGTTACAATTCAGTACGGCGGTTCAATGAATGACGGCAATGCTGACGAGCTTCTCTCAAAGACAAATGTTGACGGTGGTCTTATCGGCGGTGCATCACTCGTTGCCGAGAAGTTTGCCGCAATCGTAAAGGCTGCAAGCAAGTAATTTAAACAGTATATTCAAACACAATGCCGTGTCCTTTTGGGCACGGCACAAAAGTCTGTAATCGGCTTTTGGATTTTGTTTTTTGCATAACAAGATTGTGTATGCTTTATGGAAAGGACACGCAAAATGAAAAAACCGGTAATTTTAATGATTCTTGACGGCTTTGGTATTGCTCCCGAAAAAGGCAACGCTATCAAGGCTGCTAAAAAGCCAAACATTGACAAGCTTTTTGCATCTAATCCGCTCACACAGATTGGTGCGTCGGGTATGGATGTAGGTCTTCCTGACGGTCAGATGGGTAACTCTGAGGTCGGTCACACAAATATGGGTGCCGGCAGAATCGTTTATCAGGAACTCACAAGAATTACAAAGACTATCAACGAGGACAAGCTCAAAGATAACGAGGCTATTGTTGATGCAATGGACAAGGCTCTCAAGAACGGCACGGCACTTCACCTTATGGGACTTCTCTCAGACGGCGGTGTTCACAGCCACATTGAGCATCTCTACGGTATTCTTGAACTTGCTAAGAAAAAGGGCCTTAAAGATGTTTACATTCACGCATTCCTTGACGGCCGTGATGTTCCGCCTTCAAGTGCCGCTGAATATGCAGACAAGCTTCTTAACAAGCTCAAAGAAATCGGCATAGGCAAGGTTGCCACAGTTGAGGGCAGATACTACGCAATGGACAGAGATAACAACTGGGACAGAGTTGAAAAGGCATATGCCGCTATGGTATATGGCGAGGGCAACAAGGCAGACTGCCCTGTTTGCGCAATTAAGAACTCTTACAATGACGGCGTAACAGACGAATTTGTTGTTCCTTGTGTTATTGAGGGCGGTGCTCAGGTTAAACCTAACGACAGCATCATCTTCTTCAACTTCCGTCCTGACAGAGCAAGAGAGATTACAAGAACATTTGTTGACCCAGATTTTAAGGGCTTTGAGAGAAAGAACGGTTTCTTCCCCGTAAACTTTGTTTGCATGACTCAGTATGATGCAACAATGCCTAATGTTGAAGTTGCATTCAAGCCACAGGTTCTCAAGAACACACTCGGCGAGTATGTATCCGACAAGGGTATGACACAGCTCAGAATTGCAGAAACAGAAAAGTATGCTCATGTAACATTCTTCTTCAACGGCGGTGTTGAAAAACAGTATCCCGGCGAGGACAGAATTCTTGTTAAGTCACCTGCTGTTGCAACATATGACCTCCAGCCTGAAATGAGTGCTTACGAGGTTACAGACAAACTCGTTCCCGCAATCAAGAGCGGTAAGTACGATATGATTATTCTCAACTATGCTAACTGCGATATGGTTGGTCACACAGGCGTATTCGAGGCAGCCGTAAAGGCTGTTGAGGCTGTTGACACCTGCGTTGGCAAGGTTGTTGACGCAATCAAAGAAATGGGCGGTGTTGCTCTTATCACAGCCGACCACGGCAATGCAGATAAGATGGTTGCAGAGGACGGTTCACCGTTTACTGCTCACACAACAAACCCTGTTCCTTTCTGCGTAGTAAACTACGACTGCGAGCTTCGTGAGGGCGGCAGACTTGCCGATATCGCTCCGACAATGCTCCAAATTATGGGACTCGAGCAGCCCGAAGAAATGGACGGCACAAGCCTTATTAAGTAATTTATTTTACTGATTATATACAGAGCCACCGATGTTTTATCGGTGGCTTTTTTGTGTTAGCACAAAACTGTAGGGGTAGCCTTGCGACCGCCGCAAATTCCCGCAACGCAAAATTTAAGTTGTAAAATATCGTTAATCGGTGTAAAATAATATTACTTATGTATTGTTAATTTTATGGCAGAGAAGGGGAAAATTTGATTAAGCTACGAAGATATCTTGCATACTACAAAAAGGAATGTATCATCGGTCCGCTTTGCAAGCTGTTTGAGGCAATTTTGGAATTGCTCGTTCCGCTTGTTATGGCAGGAATCATCGACAACGGTGTGCGAAACGGCGACACGGCATACATTTGGAGAATGGGCGGTCTGCTCGTTATTCTTGCAACTGTAGGACTTTGCAGTGCACTTGTGTGTCAGTATCTTGCATCAAAGGCATCTCAGGGTGTGGGAACAAGACTTCGCCGAGATTTGTTTTTGCACATCAACAGGTTATCACACGCAGAGTTGGACAAGCTCGGCACTCCGTCACTTATAACACGAATCACATATGACACCAATCAGGTTCAGCAATCTGTTGCAATGGCTATCCGCCTGCTCACCAGAGCACCGTTTATTGTTATCGGTTCAATGGTTATGGCAATGACAATCAACCTTGAAATGTCAATTATTTTCTTCATTGCGGCTATATTGATTGCCGTTACTCTTTACCTCATTATGACAAAGAGTATTCCTATTTTTGAAAAAATGCAGAAAAAGCTCGACAAAATCAGCCTTATCTGCCGTGAAAATCTTTCGGGCAACAGGGTTATCAGAGCCTTTTCAAAGCAGAAGAACGAGAAAAAGCGTATTGACGATTCAACCGAGGATTTGGCTAAAACTTCGATCAGAGTAAGCATCCTTTCGGCACTTTTAAGCCCTGTCACCTACATCATCACCAATGCTGCAATTATTCTCATCATTTGGTTTGGCGCTCAGAATGTCAACGCAGGCAACGGAATGCTTTCGGGTGACATCATTGCCCTTGTAAACTATATGACGCAGATTTTGCTTGCAATGATTGTTGTTGTAAACCTTGTTGTACTTTTCACGAAGGCAAGTGCAAGTGCGGCAAGACTTAACGAAGTGTTTGAAACTCAGCCGAGTGTGTGTGAAAGCACTACCGAGAACATTGAAATTTCAGAGAGCGAAAGCACTCCGAAAATCGAATTTGATAATGTAAACTTCACATACGGCACGGGTGATGATGAGCTTGAGGACATCAGCTTTAAAATCAAGCGTGGTCAGACAGTCGGTCTTATCGGTGGTACGGGTTGCGGTAAAAGTACGCTTGTCAACCTTATCCCCCGTTTTTACGATGCAACACAGGGTACTGTAAGCGTTGACGGCAGAAATGTCAAGGACTATCCGTTCTTACAGCTCCGTTCACAGATTGGTATTGTTCCTCAGCAGTCAATTCTTTTCAAGGGAACAATCCGTGACAATATGAAATGGCAAAACGAAAATGCAACTGACGAGGATATTATAAAGGCTCTAAAAATTGCGCAAGCATACGAGTTTGTAAGCAAGCTGAACAAAGGGCTTGACAGCTTTGTTGAACAGGGCGGTAAGAACTTCAGCGGGGGTCAGCGTCAGCGACTTTGCATTGCCAGAGCACTCACAGGCTCACCGAAGCTTCTCATTCTTGACGACAGCTTTTCGGCTCTTGACTTTGCAACAGATGCGGCACTCAGAAAGGCTTTGCGTGAAAACACAAAGGATATGACCGTAATAATCGTTACACAGCGTTGCTCAACAATTAAGAACGCAGACCTTATTCTTGTGCTTGATGACGGCAGACTTGTAGGCAAAGGTCCGCACGATGAACTGTTTGAAAGTTGCGAAACCTACCGTGAAATCTGTCTTTCACAGCTTAATGAAGAGGAGGCCAAAAGATGAAAAATTCAGCAAAAAAATCCTCCTCTGTAAAAAAGGTACTCAAAAAAATAAAGCCGTATTCGTTTTATCTGATTTTAGCTCTTGTGAGCGCAATCATCAGCGTTTCGCTCACGCTCTATATTCCGGTTCTCACAGGTAACGCAATCGACAACATCATTGACAAGGGTAATGTTGACTTTGCAAGCGTTATTCAGATTCTTGTGTACATCGGTGTAGGCATCGGTGGTGTGGCACTTTTCCAATGGATTATGACCTACTTTACCAACATTGTCAGCTACCGCACTGTTCGTGACCTCAGAAGAGAGGTTTTTGAAAAATTCAACACAGTTCCACTCTCCTACATTGACACAACACCTCACGGCGACCTTATCAGCCGAGTAATCAACGATGTTGACGCAGTTGGTGACGGTCTTACACAGATGTTTCTACAGCTTTTTTCGGGCATTGTTACCATTGTCGGCACGCTTGTATTTATGCTGACAATCAACTGGAAAATCGCCCTTGTGGTTGTTGTTCTCACACCGCTTTCGCTCTTTGTTGCGGCATTTATCGGCAAGATGACGCACAACCGCTTTACTCGTCAACAGGCACTCAACGGTGACATCTCGTCATATGTTGAGGAGCATATCGGCAATCAGAGAATTGTAAAGGCTTTTTCATATGAGGACAGAGCCTTTGAAGAATTTGAAAAGTACAACGATGAACTTCTTGAAGTGGGATTCAAGGCACAGTTTGCAGGCGCACTTGCCAACCCGTCAACAAGATTCGTAAACGCATTGGTTTATGCCGCAGTAGGCATTATGGGTGCTCTGTTTGCCGTTGCAGGCACACTTTCGGTCGGACAGTTATCATGCTTCCTTACCTACGCAAATCAGTACACAAAGCCGTTTAACGAGGTTACAGGCGTACTCACGCAATTGCAGACAGGCATTGCGGCGGCAGGACGAGTTTTTGAGGTTCTTGAGGCAGATAACGAAATTCCCGACAACAGTACAAAAGAGCTTGAGCATTGCGAAGGCAATGTCAAGATTGAGAATGTAAACTTCTCCTACACAAAAGAAAAACCGCTCATCACAAACTTTTCGCTTAATGTCAAGAGTGGCAGTCACATTGCCATTGTCGGTCCGACAGGTTGCGGCAAGACAACATTCATCAATCTTCTTATGAGATTTTATGACACGGACAGCGGCAAAATCAGCATTGACGGAGTTGACATTATGGATATCACCCGTGACAACCTCAGAAAATGCTACGGAATGGTTCTTCAGGACAGCTGGCTGTTCAACGGAACGATTATGGAAAATCTGCGTTACGGCAACGAAAACGCAACCGAAGAAGAAGTTATTGCCGCTGCAAAGGCAGCATATGCGCACTCATTCATCCGCCGTATGTCTGACGGCTACAACACCGTAATCAGCGAGGACGGCGGTAATCTCAGTCAGGGACAGAAACAGCTTTTGTGTATTGCAAGGGCGATGCTTACAAACCCATCAATCCTTATTCTTGACGAGGCAACTTCATCAATTGATACCCTTACCGAAATCCGTGTTCAAAAGGCTTTTGCCAAGATGATGAAGGGCAAGACGAGCTTTGTTGTTGCCCACAGACTTTCAACAATCAAGGAAAGCGATGTTATCCTTGTTATGAAGGACGGCAACATCATTGAACAAGGCACACACGAGGAGTTGCTCGCTAAAGGCGGATTCTATAACAAACTTTACAACAGTCAGTTTGCAAAACAGTAATACGGCAACGGTCAGTAACCGCAAATCGAAACAATTGTAAAATCGTTTCGACAATAAACCGTATAACTGACTACTACACTTGAACACACAATTTTCAACAATTCCGAAAATATATACAAAACGAGGTCATCAGCTAAAAACCGATGACCTCGTTTTGTATTATAAACTTTTAATCCGAAAGGGATTTTTCAACATTTATTATCGGATAAAGCTTTTCGTCAATTGACTTGATTTTTTCGATTGCACTCTGTTTAATCTGTCTTTCTGTAAGGTCAAGTCCATACGGAATGACCATATCAAAGACAACATTTGTATGCGTACTGCCCTTTACAATTCTGAAATCGTGGATTGAATACTCCGGATTAAGCTCACACAAGCCCTCCTCCACCTTCATTTTAAGTTCATTTGTGAACGCATCGTTTGACGCAATCGGATCCATATGTATGGTTGCAAAACAGTTGTACCTGTTTTCAAGCTGTTTTTCCGTCAGGTCAATTGCGTCGTGAGCTTCAAGGATATCCTCGTCACACGGTACCTCTGCGTGGAGTGAAATAAAGCATCTGCCCGGACCGTAATCGTGAATAATCAAATCGTGGATACCTACAATCATATCATTTTTCAACACTGTTTCCTTGATTTCATCAACAAATTCGGCATCTGGAGCTTTGCCGAGGAGCGGTGAAAGGCTTTCTCTGAATGTGCTGACACCCGTAAAAAGTATGAACAGCGAAACACACACGCCGAGCCAACCGTCAATCTGAACTCCTGTTGAGGCAGAAATAAGCAATCCGATTATTACGACGGAGGTTGCAATGCAGTCGGTCAAAGAATCGAGTGCCGCCACCTTGAGTGCGGTTGAATTTATTTTTCTCGACAATCCCGAATTAAAAAAGTACATCCATAATTTTACGAAAATTGACGCAATCATTATTGCGAGTGAAAGCGTTGAAAATGCCGTTTTATCCTCGGGAGTAATTATCTTTTCTATCGAACTTTTTATAAGTTCAACACCCATTAAAAGGATTACAACGGAAATTCCCAAGCCTGCCACATACTCATAACGACCGTGACCGAACGGATGCTCTCTGTCGGCAGGACGGCTTGCAAGCTTAAATCCGAGGAATGTAACAACCGAACTGCCTGCGTCCGAAAGGTTGTTGAGGGCGTCGGCAATGACGGAAACCGATGCCGAAACAATTCCGGCAAACAATTTTCCTCCGAACAGTAACAGGTTAAGAATTATTCCGCAAACACCCGAAAGGTTGCCATAGGCAGTTCTAACCTTTGGATTATCGCAATTGTCGCTGTCTTTAACGAACAGCTTTACAAGTAATTTTGTCAAATAAAACACCAACTAAAATTTATTTACAGCGAATCGTTTCGGCTGAAAACATCGGCAACCTCCGTAATTGAAATGTACGCTTTCTTGTCGATTTCACGCACAATTTCCTTCAGCTTGCCAATCTGGAAACGGTTGACAACAAAGTAAATCATCACCTTGTCCTTGCCTGAATATCCGCCCTGAGCCTGCATTACGGTAACGCCGCTTTGAAATTCCTCCGAAAGTGCGTTACAAATTTCATCGCAACGGCTTACAGACGCAATAATCGTTGCCGCCTTTGCCCTGTCAAAACCTTCAACAATAAAGTCAATCGTTTTAAGTGCGGCAAAATATGTAACAATCGAATAAAGCGGAAGAATCCAGCTTTGCAGAATGAAACCGCATACAACATAAAGAACGATATTGTATGCCATAACGAATGAACCAACCGATACACCGATTTTCTTCGCAAAGATTACCGCCATAACCTCGATGCCGTCCATTGCACCGCCAAATTTGATTGCAAGACCGCTGCCTATACCCGAAATCACACCGCCGAACACGGCACAAAGGAGCAAATCGGTTCCCGCAAGCGGAGATGCCATACTGACATCAACGGGCAGAACATCGGTTATCAGCCATGAAACGAACGAATAAACTGCAACCGTATAAATTGCGTAAAATGTAAACTTCTTTCCCTGCTTTTTAAGTCCGAACAAAAACAGCGGCAGGTTAAAAATTATAAGAAAAAGTGAAAGCGACAGGCTTTCGGGTGTAAGTTGTGCGGCAAGCATAGCCGTACCTGAAATTCCGCTGTCGTAAAGGTTTACGGGATTAAGAAATATTGTAATTCCAAACGCATTGATAATTCCGGCAATTGTGAGAAAATGCATATTTTTGATTTTGATTGTCTTTCTCGCTCTTTGTAAAAGATTTTTCATTGTCATCATCCTTTGCGATAAATTTTCATCCCCATCATTCACATAAGTATAGCCTAATTGTATCACAATAATGATATTTAGGCAAGAAAAGCAAAAGGCACCGAAAAATCGGTGCCTTAATCAGCTTATTAATTATTCCTGAGAGTCAGCCTTGGCTTTCTCAATAATTTTTTGAGCAACATTTGCAGGAGTATCCTCATAGCGGACAAACGCAAATTCAAATGATCCTCTGCCTTGTGTTACCTGGCGAATGTAGGTTGCAAAGTCATCCATTTCTGCCATAGGAACTTCCGCCTCTACAATCTGCGTTCCGTTCTCACCCGGCTGCATACCGAGCACACGACCTCTGCGCTTGTTGACCTCGCCCATTACATCACCCATATTTGCATCGGGAACATTGGCTTTAAGGCTTCCGATCGGCTCAAGAAGCGTCGGAGAGGCATTCGGAATACCGTTCTTATAAGCAAGAGATGCCGCTGTCTTGAATGACATCTCGGAGGAATCAACGGGATGATATGAACCGTCATAAAGAGTAGCCTTGATGCCTACCATCGGATAGCCTGCAAGAACACCCTTCTTGATTGAATCCTGAAGTCCCTTTTCAACGGCAGGGAAGAAATTTTTCGGAACTGCACCGCCGACAACTCTTTCGGCAAATACAAGACCGTCCGAATCACACGGCTCAAATTCAATCCACACATCACCGAACTGACCGTGACCGCCCGACTGCTTTTTATATCTGCCCTGTGCGGAAACCTTCTTGCGGATAGTTTCTCTGTATGCAATCTTTGGCTTTTTGAGGACTGCGTCAACATTATACTTTGTTTTAAGTCTTGAAATTACAACATCAAGATGCTGTTCACCGAGTCCCGAAATTAACATTTCATGGGTTTCGTGGTTTGAAACGAGCTTGATTGTCGGATCTTCGTCTGCAAGCTTTGCAATGCCCTGAGCAACCTTATCCTCGTCACCCTTCTTTGCGGGATACACAGCCATTGTATATGATGATGACGGATAGTCAATTCCGTCAAGAACAACCTTTCTGAGAGGCGAACAGAGTGTGTCGCCTGTCTTTGTTGATGCAAGCTTCGGGATTGCGCCGATGTCGCCCGCACCGATGTACGGAACATCCGACTGCTTTTTACCGCTTACGGAAAGCACCTTTGTAATTCTCTCCTGTGCGCCTGTACGCATATTGATGAGAGGAGCGTCCGAGCTTACCTTGCCCGAAACAACCTTTACATATGAAAGTCTGCCGATGAACGGGTCTGCAACCGTCTTGAATACGATTGCGGCAGCCGCACCGCCGTCATTAACCGAAACATCAACGGGTTCACCGTCAAGGTCAACACCGATTTCACCGCTCTTGTCAGCCGCTGACGGAGCAAGCCATGTAAGGCTGTTCAAAAGCTGATCAATTGCGAATGTATTATGAGCGTCACCGCAGAATACGGGGCAGATTGTGCCGTCCTTAACACCCTGACTTACACCGAGAATGATTTCTTCGGGAGTAAACTCCTCACCCATAATAAACTTGTCAAGAAGTTCCTCGCTTGTTTCGGCAACAGCCTCCTTGATAGCCTCACGCAAGCCCTCAAGCCTGTCGCCCATATCGGGAAGCGCAGTCTGTTTTACACTGCCGTCTGTGCCGTACTCATAAGCCTTGTAATCAAACAAATTAACATAAGTGTTTGCCTGACCGTCAACAATGTACGGAACAACAACAGGACAAACAGACGGACCGAATGTAGCCTTCAAGCTCTCGAATACACGATAGAAACGGGCACTTTCGTCGCAAAGACCGTTTACAAAGAACACCTTTGTAAGCCCTGCCTTTGTTGCCGCCTCAACTGCTTTTTCGGTACCTACACAGACACCGTCCTTGCCAGAAACAACGATGAGCGCTGTGTCAGCCGCTCTCATGCCCTCTGCAACACCGCCTGCAAAATCAAAAAGACCGGGGGTGTCGATTAGGTTGATTTTTGTATTTTTCCATTCAATCGGTGCAACCGCCGTCATAATTGAAGTCTGTCTTTTGATCTCCTCGCTGTCAAAATCAAGGACTGTGTTGCCGTCTGCAACCTTACCGAGTCTTTCGCTCATCTTTGAGAGATAGAGTATTGACTCCGCAACCGAGGTTTTGCCGCTGCCGCTGTGTCCTGCGAGGGCAATATTAAGAATTTTTTTAGCGTCGTATTGTTTCAAAAGTGAAATCCCCTTTCGTAAAATTTCTATTCTAATCAAGCTTATTTCGACAAAATTAAACAATAGTGTCAATTAATACGGAATTATTATAGCATATTTGTATAAAATAAACAACCGAATTATGGCAAAATAAAAAAATTCACCCTTTGCCCAAATGGACAAGGGATGAATTGTGCAACTTGCTTTTTTATTTTATGTTAAGCTGAAAAATATACAGATTTTTGCAAGGTCAATTGTGCATTTTAACGATTGGGCTTTCTGAAAAAACAATTTTTGACAAAAGGAAAGGCTCTCAAAACGAGAGCCTTGAAAACTTGATTATTCGAGAACCGCACCCTGTGCGCCTGATGTAACAAGCTTTGCATAACGAGCAAGGTAGCCTGTTGTAATCTTGGGCTGACGGGGCTTCCATTCTGCCTTACGCTTTGCAAGCTCTTCGTCAGAAACGAGGAGATTGATTGTGTTTGCAGGAATATCGATTTCAATCATATCGCCCTCTTTAACAAGTGCAATCGGACCGCCGACTGCTGCCTCGGGAGATACATGACCGATAGCCGCACCTCTTGTTGCGCCTGAGAAACGACCGTCTGTGATAAGAGCAACACAGTTGCCGAGACCGCTGCCCATAATAGCGGAAGTCGGGTTGAGCATTTCTCTCATGCCGGGACCGCCCTTAGGACCTTCGTATCTGATAACAACAACCTCACCTGGATTGATTTTGCCATCATAAATTGCACTGAGAGCGTCCTCTTCGCAGTCAAACACTCTTGCCGCACCCTTGTGGTGCATCATTTCCTCTGCAACGGCACTTCTCTTAACAACAGAACCGTCAGGAGCAAGGTTACCCTTGAGAACAGCAATACCGCCTGTCTTGCTGTATGGATTTGTAACAGGGCGAATGATGTCTGTGTCCTTGATTTCACAACCCTTAATGTTCTCGCCTACAGTCTTGCCTGTTGCCGTGATAAGGTCTGTGTCAAGAAGTCCAACCTTTGTAAGCTCGTTCATTACGGCATAAACACCGCCTGCTTCGTTGAGATCCTCCATATATGTGTGACCCGCAGGAGCAAGGTGACAAAGGTTAGGAGTCTTTTTGCTGATTTCATTGGCAATGTCAAGGTTAAGCTTAACACCTGCCTCTTTTGCGATTGCAGGAAGGTGGAGCATTGTATTTGTTGAACAGCCGAGAGCCATATCAACAGTAAGAGCATTCATAAATGCTTTTTCCGTGAGAATGTCACGAGGACGGATATCCTTTTCAAGAAGTTCCATAACCTTCATGCCGGCGTGCTTTGCAAGCTTGATTCTGTCTGAGTAAACAGCAGGAATTGTGCCGTTACCCTGAAGTCCCATACCGATTGCCTCGGTAAGACAGTTCATACTGTTGGCGGTGTACATACCCGAACATGAACCGCATGACGGACAAGCCTTGTTTTCAAACTCGGCAAGCTCTTCGGCAGTAATCTTGTTTGCCGTGTAAGCGCCGACTGCCTCAAACATACTCGAAAGACTTGTCTTTTTGCCCTTAACATGACCTGCAAGCATAGGACCGCCGCTTACGAAAACTGTCGGAACATTAATTCTTGCGGCAGCCATAAGCATACCCGGAACATTCTTGTCGCAGTTAGGAACCATTACAAGTGCGTCAAACGCATGAGCCTTTGCCATAGCCTCTGTTGAGTCTGCGATAAGCTCACGGGTTACGAGAGAATACTTCATTCCCTCATGTCCCATAGCAATACCGTCACAAACAGCGATTGCAGGGAATACAATCGGAACACCGCCGGCAAGAGCAACGCCCTGCTTAACGGCGTCAACAATCTTATCTATATTCATATGTCCCGGAACGATATCGTTCTTGGAACTTACAATACCGATAAAAGGTTTCTTAATTTCTTCTTCGGTAAGACCGAGAGCATTCAAAAGCGAACGCTGAGGTGCGGTACTTACGCCGTCCTTTATAACTGAACTTTTCATTGTAAACACCCTTTCCATAATTATCAAATCGGAACAAAATTCACATAAAGCCCTTCAATTGTTCCATAATAAAACACAGTAAAAATTTCTGTATCGTTAATCTTAATTTTAGCACATCGGCTGTTCAAAATCAAGTAGAGAACCTATATTGCCAAAATCATTTATTGCGGCTCAATCGTTGATTATTCTGCCCTTTTCAACATTGGGCATAATAAAGTTATCCCTTGAATATTCCCACAGCTTTTTTGAGCCGTCGGCAGTATTTTTGTTGCGGTTAAGGATACTGTGCAGATGAACAATATGCTCTACCCACGCCTTGCCGTCGGTTGCATCATTGAGCATGGCGGGCTGAATGTTATCCATTGTGTGAGCAAACTTTGCTTCGGCTGTTTCGCCGCTTTCAAATTCAAGCCACAGATTCATCATCTTTTCGCCCTGATCTTCCGGAAGAAGTCCGAAAATTCTTTTTGCAGCTTTCATTTCACGCTCTGCCTGAGTTTTCTTAGCTTCCTCATCATAGGCATATGTATCGCCTGCGTCAATCTCGACAATATCGTGAATCAGGAGCATTGTCATTGTTTTAAGCACATCAATTTCCGAATTTGCATATTCGGAAAGCATAACGGTCATTATCGCCATATGCCATGCGTGCTCGGCATCGTTTTCCTTTTTTCGAGCGTCGGAAAGGTAGGTCTGACGGATGATGAATTTTTCCTTATCAATTTCCTTTATAAAATCAAATTGCTTTTCAATTCTTGATTTCTCCATAATGTTCCCTCTTAAAATTTAGGCCTGCACATGGGCATAGTGCAGGCTTTATGTGATTATTTATTTACTACAGGAAGTTTGGTTTTATCGTATTCATCCAGTCTGTTGCCATAAAGGTAATAGTTCGTTTCTTTTACAACAACAGGCGAAAGCACAACTACGGCAATAAGGTTGGGAATTGACATAAGTGCATTGAAGATGTCAGCCATTGTCCAAACAAGGTCGAGCTTGATAACAGGACCGATGAGAAGAATAAATACAAAAATCAGCTTGTAAGGAATCATACCGCCTCTGCCGAAAAGATATTCAACGCAGCGTTCACCGTAGTATGACCAGCCGAGAATTGTTGAATATGCAAAAGCGGCAATGCCGATAACAAGAATCGGTGTGCCGATTACGGGAATCTGCTGGAAGGCTTTGTATGTAAGGTCGCCGCCGTCGGAAACATCAATTGCAGGATTTTTGATAATTGAGCTTACAAGCACAAGACCTGTCATAAGACAAACAACGACTGTGTCCCAGAAAGTACCCGTTGAAGAAATCATAGCCTGACGAACAGGGTTTCTTGTCTGAGCGGCAGAGGCAACTATCGGAGCAGAACCCATACCGGATTCGTTACTGAAAAGGCCTCTTGCAATACCGTAACGAGCGGCAAGCATAAGGCTTGAACCGAGGAAACCGCCTGCAACGGACTTGAGAGAAAATGCGTCCTGAAAAATCATTTCAAATGTCTTACCGAGAACATCAAAGTTCATGCCGAGGATAATAAGACAGCCGAGAACATAGAAAACAGCCATAAACGGTACAAGGAGTTCGCAAACTCTTGAGATTGACTTGATGCCTCCGAAAATTACAACGGCTGTAATTGCGGCAACAAGAACACCTACAATAATCGAAATAACCGAAGCGTCCTGACCGAAAAGATTCACCGTACCAAGGTCAAAGGTGTTGTTCATAATGTTTGAAATTGCATTAACCTGAACACCCGAACCGATTCCGAAAGATGCAAGCAATGCAAAAAGTGCAAAAAGAACGGCTAAAATTTTGCCGAGAGTTTTAAACTTAAATCCTCTTTCAAGGGCATACATAGCGCCGCCGAGCATTCTGCCGTCAGAGGTCTTTACACGATACTTTACACCGATGAGTGACTCGGAATACTTCGTTGCAATGCCGAAAACACCGGTGAGCCAGCACCAGAGAACCGCACCGGGGCCTCCGAGTGCAATTGCAGTACCTACGCCTATGATATTACCCGTGCCGATTGTTGAGGCAAGTGCTGTTGCAAGAGCCTGAAACGGGCTGATGTCACCGTCTGAATCGGGATCCTTTGTCACCGAAAGTTTGATTGCCTTAAATGTTTTTCTCTGTACAAATTTTGTGCGAATTGTGAGGAAAATGTGAGTTCCGAGAAGAAGGATAATCATAAACCAACCCCACAGGAAGTCATTGAAGCCATTCATCACAGCTGAAATCGCATCCCACATATTGTACGCCTCCTTGTTTTAGTATAAACCTACCCTGTTTAATATACAAAAGCAAAGCCTGCTTTATGTCCGTTAATGCTTTTTACAAAAATCGTTTTACATCAATAAGGTTGTCTGCAACTCCGTAAAGAAGGGGAATTGCCTCTGCACTCGGACGGTCAAGGTCGGGAACCATAACCGTTTTACACCCTGCTGAGCTTGCCGACTTTATGCCGTTGAGCGAGTCCTCAAGTGCAATGCAGTTTTCGGGAGCAAGTCCGAGTTTTTCTGCGGCATAAAGATAAATGTCGGGTTCGGGCTTTCCTTTTGCAACCATTGACGCACAAACTATTTCGTCAAAATAATCGTAAAGACCGAGAGCCGAAAGATATTTTTTCGTTCTCTCCGGAGCGGTTGCGGTTGCAAGGGCAACCCTGTAGCCGTTCTGCTTTAAAAAGCCGAGAAATTCAGCAGCACCGGGCTTTGATTCAATGCCGTTTTCCGAGATGAACTTATCCATAAGCTCAATTCTTTTATCGTGAACCTTGCAGTAGTCAAAATCCTCTCCGAAAAAGCCCTTTAATTTTGCAATTGCAAACGGGCGAGCCATTGAGCGAATACTTAAAGCGTGGTGCGTTTCCATAGGATAGCCGTAAAAAAGAGCCGCCTCACACCAAAAACGGACATACAGCTTTTCTGTGTCAAGAATGACACCGTCCATATCGGAAATAATACCTTTTATATCAGGATTCATATTTTACCTCCCGATTTTTTTAGATTCATATTTACAAACGCAATTCCGAGTGAAATCAGAATAAGCGAGATGAGCGTTTCGATTCTGAAAACATTTTCACCGAGCATAAGCCCCGACAAAACTGTTCCGAACACGGGAACGAGCAGATTGAAAACGGAAATTCTGCTTGCATCATGAAATTTGAGAAGTGCTGTCCACAGCGAAAATGCCGCCGCTGATACGAACGCAAGCCAGAGCAACACGGAAACACTTTCAACATTTATCAAACCAATACTGCCACCGCAGCATATGCCCGACACAAGCAATATAAAACCGCCTGTTAAAAGCTGAAAAGCGGTTACAGGGAACGGATCTCGTCCTGTTGTGACTTTTTTCGCAATGATGTTGCCTGCCGCCGCAGATATTGTTGAAAAGAGAATCATCATATCGCCGAACCAAGTGTCCGTGCTGACAGTTCCGCCGAAATTGATTGCGATAATTCCGCCGAATCCGAGAATACAACCGATAATTTTCATCAGCGTGAGCCTGTCGTTTTTGAAAAACAACGGCACGAAAAGTACGGTAAAGAACGACGCACAAGCCGTTATTATAGAAGTGTTCGTTCCGCTTGTAAAACCGATTCCGATGTATGTAAAAATATACTGCAATCCTGTCTGAACCACTCCGAGTGAACAGACGGGCAGTATATCTTTTTTTGAAAGCGTCGGCGGTTTTCTTTTTGATATCCACAAAAAGAGAAACACCATAAATCCCGCCAACATAAAGCGCATTCCTGCAAAAATCAGCTTTGAGCCGATATCTGACTCCTCAATCTCAAAAGCAGAGTAGCCGACCTTTATAAACGGAAAAGCCGTTCCCCACAAAAGTGTGCAGAAAATTGCTGTTAAATATGCTATTTTTTTATTTTGTAACAGTTTCATTTTATTCATCCGGAAAAATTAACAATATCAGATATAGTATACCATAAAAATCGGAAAAAGAAAACCTTACAATTTCAAAAATTTGTTTATTCCGTAAACAGAATTTGCACCGTCACAACAGGCGGTTATAATTTGTCGCAGATTTTTTGTGCGGATATCCCCTGCAACAAAAATTCCCGACACGGATGTCTGACAGGTTTCATCGGCAATCACATATCCGTTGTCATCAGTTTTTACAAACCCCTTGACACATTCGGTTCTCGGTTCAAGACCTACCGCAACAAAAACTCCGTCAGTTTTCAGAATTTTCTCATTGTCAAGCGTAACCGATTTAACCTTTTCGTCACCGTCAATTTTCACAACATTGGTGTTGTAAAGAATTTTGACATTACCCGATTTTTCAAGCTTTTGCACAAGCACTCTGTCGGCTTTTAATGCGTCGCCCCTGTGAATAAGAAAAACCCGTTTGCATATATGAGAAAGATAGGTCGCCTCGGTAACGGCGGTGTTTCCTCCGCCGATTACCGCCACTGTTTTGTCTTTGAAAAAATAGCCGTCACACACGGCACAATAGCTTACTCCTCTGCCCTCAAACTTATTTTCGCCGTCAATTCCCAATTTTTTGTGGGTTGCGCCCATGCAGAGAATAACAGATTTTGTCTTGACCTCGCTGTCGGAACATTCAATGATAAAACCGTCATAATTTTTTCTTATGCTGACAAGGGATTGTCTGACAAAATTTGCACCGAATGACTTTGCGTGTGAATAAAAGTGCTGAATGAGGTCAAAGCCTGCAATATCACTGAAGCCCGTGTAGTTTTCAACCGCATCCGTGAGGGCAATTGAACTGCCCTCGGGTGATGACGGATCAAGCACAATGCAGTCAAGTCCGCTCCGAGAGGCATAGAGTGCCGCCGTAAGTCCTGCCGCACCTCCGCCGACAATTACAAGGTCATACAAAACTCTCACCCATTTTTTCGGAGATTGCGGAGATTATCCGTTCTTCGGTCTGAACCCCCGACATACGCAAAATTTCGTTGCCGTCTTTAAAGAGCAAAAGCGCAGGAATTCCCGATACACCGTAGCGTTCTGTCAATTCGGGATTTTCGTCAACATTGACCTTGACGGTTTCAAAATATGCTTTGTACTTGTCACCGATTTCTTCTATTACAGGCGAAAGCATTCTGCACGGTGAACACCATTCGGCATAAAAATCGGCAAGCACCGGCTTTGATGATTTTATTAAACTTTCAAATTCATTTTTCCGTATGTTTTGAATCACAATATCACTCCGTAAATCGTTTTTACTATTGTTCCCGATTCAAGGGTAATTATTATATCTTTGTCTCCACATTCAAATTATGTGTAACGGCAAACCGATTTTATTGTAAAAAGGCGAAAAAAGCCCCCTCGAAAAATCGAGAGGACTTTAATTTTTTTTAATTTTGCAAATTGCAATAGCAACAAATATTTTTGACAATTTTTGTATTGATTTATTTTAAGGCAAATGTCATTCAAAATACAAATTCCTCAAAGCCGAAATTTCTTTGGCATAACAGTCAAGCTCGTTCGGGGTTTCAAGGAAAAACGGAAGATTTCGCAAATTTTCATTATTTATAATTTTTCCGAACGCATCAATTCCGATGTAGCCCTCGCCTATTTTCTGATGTCTATCCTTGTGGTTGCCGATAGGATTCATACTGTCATTGAGATGAATTGCCTTGAGTCTTTCAAGCCCGATTACACGGTCAAATTCTTCAAGAACTCCGTCAAGATTATTCACAATGTCATAACCAGCGTCAAAAACATGGCAGGTATCAAGGCAGACGCCGATTTTATCGTTTCGCTCCACACGGTCGATAATCATACGCAGTTCTTCAAAGGTTCTGCCGACCTCCGTGCCTTTGCCCGCCATTGTTTCAAGCAATACCGTGGTTGTCATATCATCGAACATTGCAGTATTCAACGCTGTGCCGATTTGCTCAACCGCAGCTTTAACGCCCTGTCCCGTGTGACTGCCTGGGTGAAAGTTATAAAGATTATTCGGGAGATATTCCATTCGTTTCAAATCATCCGTAAGCGTGTTCAGAGCAAATTCACGGGTTTCGGGTTTTGCCGAACAGAGGTTCATTGTGTATGGTGCATGGGCGAGAATTTTTGCAAAATTATTTTCCGTCATAAGTTTTATAAGTGCATTGACATCTTCGATATCAATTTTTCTTGCAGATCCGCCACGAGGGTTGCGTGTAAAAAATTGAAATGTGTTTGCTCCGATTGAAAGTGCATCTCTGCCGATTGCGTAAAAACCTTTTGATATTGAAAGATGAGAGCCGATATTAAGCATATTTTCTCCTTTTGCGTTAATTATTTGCAGTAAGCGGTTTATCGTAAAGAAAAAAGCCTTTCTGTCAAAAGACAAAAAGGCTTTAGTTGGTCGGGATGACAAGACTTGAACTTGCGACTCCACGCCCCCCAGACGTGTGCGCTACCAAACTGCGCTACATCCCGTTGCAACATTAATATTTTAACAAACACTGCGAGCGTTGTCAAGATGTTTTAAAAACTTTTTGAATATTTTTGCACCATGAGTTAAAAAAGCAAAACGGACACTGCCGATTGACAGTGTCCGAAAAATGCTTAATCAAAGATTAATTCGTTAAAATCAGTCTTCTTTCTTCTTTCTTGCAAGGAACATAACGCCTGCTGCTGAAACCATAAGACCTGCCATTACGAAAACGATAGTTGTTTCAACACCTGACTTAACTGCACCTGTGCTTGAAGAACCTGAACCTGATGAGCTTGAGCCACCGTTGCTTGAAGAAGAACTTGAACCGTTGCTTGAGCTGCCGGCTGCTGCCTTAGCACCTGTCTTCTTAGCGCTGTCAAGCTTAGCTGTATCTGCCTTCTTACCTGTTGTAGGATCTGTGCAACCTGAGAGAATCTTCTCAACTGCAGGAGCAATCTTATTCTTATCCTCGTTGTTTGTAGCATTGAGCCTATCTGTTACAGCACCCATAACATCTACAGGGCTAACCTTGAGTTCGTCAAGAAGTTTCTGTGTAAGACTTGTCTTAGCGTCATCATTGTAGTAAGCGACGAGGTATGTAGCCAGCAATGTTACATCTGATTCGCCCTCAGGGAAAGCAGAACCGATGATGTTACCTGTTGATGTAATCTTCTTTTCAGGACCGCAGTCTGAATTGTTTTCCCATTTAGCTTCGTTTGCCTTCTTTTCTGAATCCTCAGGGTTTTCAAGCTGATTACCTGTGCAATAAAGTGTGTCACCGATGCACTTGCCGCTCATGATAGCGTTGTATGACTGCATACCTGTGTTAGCACTAAAGATTACACAGTAAACTCTTCCGTCTGACTTAGAGATTGTGTTACCTGTCATTGAAAGATCATATGTAGCGATACCTGTTGAAGCGTCGTACTTACATTTTTCTTTCTTTGACTGCCAAGCCGGCCAATCGCCTGAACCGTCAGCTCTCCAAATGTGACAGAATACTGTCTTAACATTATTCCAGCCTGACTTCTTAACATCAAACTTAACAACATTGCCTGCTTCAACTTCTGAAGAAGCGTCAGCTGAAACCTCTGATGAACCGTCGGCTGAAACCTCGCCTGACTGATCTGCTGCAGCAACAGCAGCGTCATCCTCTGCTTCTGCAGCGCTAGCTGTGATGGCAGCTGAACTGCACATTACTGCTGCTGCAAGAAAAAGACCTGCAATTTTCTTGAACATTTTTAATCTCCTCCTAAAATTGTTCATAAATATCCAAGATAGATTTTCATATCTTAGTATTGCTTATTATACTATAAAAATAACAAAACTGCAATAGTTTTGGTTTAAAACCGTTTTTGTTAATTGCACAAGATTTTATGTAACCGTTTGGCTATTTTCCACAATTCAACCGGCAAGCAAGCCATAAATACACATTAAACGATTATTTTAACATTGCATAAACAGTTTCTTTTACGCTGTCAAGAGCCTCTGAAATCTTCTCAGGCTGTTTAGCGCCTGCCATAGCCATATCGGGCTTTCCGCCTCCGTTGCCTCCGGCCTTCTGAGCAACAGCCTTTATGATTTTGCCTGCATTTGCACCGAGAGCAAGAGCCTCTTTACCGCAGGCTGCGGCAAATGTCACCTTGCCGTCATTTTCAGTTGCAAGAACACATACGCACTTCGGGGCAAAATCTCTTGCCTTTTCGCACATTGTGCGAAGAATGTCGGCATTAGCCTTGTCAATTCTGCCTGTTACCACTCTTACACCGTTTTCCTCCGTTGTGCCTGCAAAAAGCTGACCAATCTGAGCAACAGCAAGCTTTGAATTAAGCTCGTTGATTTCTCTCTGCTGTTCCTTGATAAGCTGTTCAGCCTTCTGAACACCCTCAACAACTGCCTTTGGATTTGCAATTTTGAGTAATGAGCAAACATCCATAATAACAGCGCTCATACCGTTGATGTACTTGAGAACGCCCATACCTGTGAGAGCCTCAATTCTTCTTACACCTGCGGCAACCGAACCCTCCTGTCGGATTCTGAAAAGACCGAGGTTTGCGGTATTCTTTACATGTGTACCGCCACAGAATTCAACGGAGAAGTCGCCTGCGCTTACAACACGTACAACATCGCCGTACTTTTCACCGAAGAGTGCCATTGCGCCGAGCTTTTTAGCCTCTTCAATAGGCATTTCCCGTGTCGTAACGGGGATTGCCTCGAGAATCTTTTTATTCACAAGATTCTGAACCTCAATAAGTTCCTTTGCCGTGAGAGCCTCAAAGTGAGTAAAGTCAAAACGGAAGTAATCATCCGAAACAAGCTGACCTGCCTGCTGAACATGGTTGCCGAGAACCTCACGGAGAGCCGACTGAAGGAGGTGAGCCGCTGTGTGGTTTCTTGTAATATCCGCACGGCGCTCTTCATCAACAGCAGTTGAAACCTCTGCACCTACATTGATGCTGCCGCTCTTTACTGTACAAGCGTGAAGGTAAATTGTGCCTGAGGGATTCTTTGTTGTGTTGTCAACATCAGCTGAAAAACTGCCAGACTCCATAACACCTGTGTCGCCAACCTGACCGCCGCCTTCTCCGTAGAACGGAGTTTTGTCGAGAACAATGATAGCATTTTCGCCCTCGCCGATACTGTCAACCCTCACACCGTCCTTAACGATTGCAAGAACCTTTGAAGTTGACTTGAGGTCTGTGTAGCCTACGAATTCTGTATTTGCAACATCCGAAAGGTCTGTTGTGTCAGAAATCCAAGCGTCTGCACCGGCGTTCTTTCTTGCGTCACGGGAACGCTTTTTCTGCTCTTTCATAAGCTCACGGAAACGCTCAACATCAACCTTGATGCCTTTTTCCGAAAGAATTTCTTTTGTAAGGTCAATCGGGAAACCGTAGGTATCGTTAAGCTTAAATGCGTCCTCACCGCTGAGAACCTTAACATCTTCGCTGTCCATAATGCCGTTGAGCATCTTAAAGCCCTGATCAATTGTCTTGGCAAAGCTTTCTTCCTCAACCTTGATAACCTTTGTAATGAACTCCTGCTTTTCCTTGAGTTCGGGATAAGCTGTGAGATTTTCTTTGATAACCGTATCGCAAACCTTATAGAGGAAAGGCTCGTTGTAACCGAGAAGTCTGCCGTGACGAGCGGCTCTTCTGAGCAAACGGCGGAGCACATAGCCCTTGCCCTCGTTTGACGGAAGAACACCGTCACCGATCATAAATGTTGTACTGCGGATATGGTCTGTGATAACACGGAGCGAAACATCGCTCTTTTCATTTTTGCCGTACTCAACACCTGTAATCTGTGAGATGTGTTTCATAATGTTCTGAATTGTGTCAACGAGGAAAAGGTTGTCAACACCCTGCATAACACAGGCAAGTCTTTCAAGTCCCATACCTGTATCAATGTTCGGATGTTCAAGAGGAGTATAGTTACCTTTGCCGTCACTCTCAAACTGAGTAAATACAAGGTTCCAAACCTCAACAAAACGGTCACATTCGCAGCCTACATGACAGTCGGGTCTGCCGCAGCCCTTTTCGTCGCCACGGTCAAAGTAGATTTCGGAGCACGGACCGCAAGGGCCTGATCCGTGTTCCCAGAAGTTATCTTCCTTGCCGAGTCTTACCATATGTGACGGATCAACGCCGACTTCTTTTGTCCAAATGTCAAAAGCCTCGTCATCGTCCTCATAGATTGAAACATAGAGCTTTTCGGGAGGCATTTCAAGAACCTTTGTAAAGAATTCCCATGCCCAAGCTGTAGCCTCGTGCTTAAAATAGTCGCCGAATGAGAAGTTACCGAGCATTTCAAAGAATGTACCGTGACGGGCTGTGATACCGACACGCTCAATGTCGGGAGTACGGATACATTTCTGACAGGTTGTAACACGCTTGCGAGGAGGTGTTACCTCACCTGTAAAATATTTTTTCATAGGAGCCATACCGCTGTTGATAAGCAGAAGGCTGTTGTCGTCCTTTGGAACAAGCGAAAAGCTGGGGAGTCTTAAACAACCCTTTGATTCAAAGAATTCAAGGAACTTTTCTCTTAATTCGTTAAGTCCTGTCCACTTCATAAAAAATCTCTCCTTATACAAATTCACAGGGGAATACAATATTCGTTCAAATTTGTTTAAAGTATGCAACCGAGCAAAATAAAAAATCCCATTGTATAAAAATACAATGGGACAGGAATATCCTGCGGTACCACCCAAATTGACGCCAAGCGTCCGCTTTGAGTAATCGTCATAAGAGATTACATTTCCTTAACGCAGAAATACGCTGTGCTTAATCACACAGAGCTCAGGGGCAGCGCACCGAAACTTCACATAAAAGCCTTGCACCAAAACGGCTTTCTCTCTGAAATGCTGACATCTCGGTTAATCCCGTCACAGCCGAATATTGTAATTCAATTGTAGCAAATAATTTAAATCGGAGCAACACTCTGCTTTGCTTGCAAGGAGCAGAGTTTGCGACAGATTGCAATCAAGTGCATAGGAGCGTCAGCTCCTCAGTATTTCAGCGAGAGATTTGCTCACGCTGAAAGGCTGAATTGTTCCCCACCGTTTTTAAGGTGGGGAACATCAGTACTTAGATTATAAAACTGTTTCTTTGTGTTGTCAATAGCAAAATTCGGGATTAATCACGCTTTTTTCTGATAACCGAGCCTGACGGAACGGGAGCATTGCATTTCATTGTAAGTCTTTGCATCGGGTGTGGCGCACTTTCAACGGGCATACCCTCGTCGGTTGTAAGTGATTCACACTTGATTTCAAACGGCACTCCGCTTGGCGGAAGTACATCAAATGTGTCGCCCACATAGAATTTGTTGCGCTGAGTGATCACTGCGGTTGTGTCGTCAACAAGCTCTTCACACAATGCAACATTGTCATAATGACGGATATATCCTCCGTTGCCCGTAACCTGACCGGGTTCTCTGCCGAAATAGAAGCCTGTGTTGTACTCACGGTGGCTGATTTTTTCAAGCTCTTCTCTTATCCACGGTTTGAGAACATAATCGTCACCCTCTGCAAAATAATCGTCAACAGCGTGGCGGTAAGCGTTTGTTGTAACAGCGACATAGTAAGCCGACTTTGCTCTGCCCTCAATCTTAAAGCTTGAAACGCCTGCCTTTACAAGCTCGGGGATATGCTCAATCATACAGAGATCTCTTGAATTGTAGAGATATGTGCCGTCACCTGTTTCTTCAACAGGAAAATACTGTCCCTGACGGTTTTCTTCGTAAAGATGATACTTCCAGCGGCACGGCTGAGCGCAGTCGCCGTGGTTAGCATCTCTGCCTGTCATATAGCTTGAAATAAGGCATCTGCCTGAAAATGAAACACACATTGCACCGTGTACAAAGCATTCGATTTCAAGCTCTTTCGGAACTTTTGCACGCATTTCGGCAATTTCATCAAGCGGAATTTCTCTTGCAAGCACAACCCTTGACGCACCCATATTGTAAAGCACATTTGCCGCCGCATAGTTTGTTACTCCCGCCTGAGTCGAAATGTGGCGCTGAACCTTTGGCGCATACTTTTTAGCCGCCTCAAAAACACCGAGGTCGGCAATTATGAACGCATCAACTCCGCAAGCCTGAGCATTTTCCATAAATTCCTGAAGATGAGGAATTTCATTATTGCGTGGAAGTGTGTTGCAGGTCACATGGATTCTTGCGCCCTTTGCGTGGGCAAGGTCACAAGCTTTTTTGAGCTGATCGTTATCAAAATTCTGCGGTGCGGAACGCATTCCGAACATTTTTCCTGCAAGAAAAACTGCATCTGCGCCAAAGTTTAAAGCGGATTTAAGGCAATCCATATCACCTGCCGGTGACAAAATTTCGGGTTTTTCAAAATTAGTTATCATAGCTTTCAATATACTCCAGATTTGCGTTTTGCTGTTCAAGTGTTGATGCGTAATAAGCCTGTCCCTTGCTGTCATGACAGAAGAAGTAATAATCCGAGCTGTTCGGATTGAGTGCGGCAATTATCGCATCCATACCGGGGTTGCAGATAGGACCGTAAGGAAGTCCCTTCCTGTCATATGTATCATATCTGCTCTTGTAGGTGCTTCTGTCATTTTCGGGAACATCCTCAAGGCTTCTGTACGGATAGAACTTTGTTGAATCAAGACCGAGACTTGACACACCGAGACTGCTGTCGGCTGTAAGACGGTTGTGGAGGATTGAGGAAATGTAGTACATATCCTCTTTGTCAGCCGCCTCTGCCTGAATGATAGATGCGATTGTCATAACCTGATCAAGCGAATACTTTGTGTCGCTCTCTTCAACCATTTTCAAAACTGTTATTTTCTTTGAATATCCGTCAACAGTCTGCTTTTCGTTAATCTTTGTTTCGTAGTTGTTGAGAAATTTGTAGATTACGGATTCTGCATTTTCATTTCTGTAGAATTCGTAGGTATCCGGATAGAGATAGCCCTCAAGCTTGTAGTAACGCTTGTCCGCATTTGTTTCAGCCTTGATAAAATCAAAGTCGCTGTCAAACTTTTCGGAATTGCAAAGCGAAAGAAACTCGTCCCTGTCGCCCAAAGCACCGTTCTTTTCGAGAGTGTTGGCAATTTCAAGAACGCTTTCGCCCTCGGTAATTGTAACGGAAACCGTGTCGGTTCTGTTGTTGTTACTCGAAAGGAAGTTGATGATTGCCTCGTAGTCCATATTTCTGCGAATTTCATATGTACCCTGAGTAAAATCATCGGCAGACTTTGTGACATTGACAAAAAGCTTGAAATATGACGGCTCACCGATTACTTTATTGTCAACAAGTACCTTTGTAACATCGTCAACAGTCGGATTTTCGGGAATTTCAATTTTCACGGTTGAGGAGTCGGTCCTGTTCACGGCAAGCAAATCGTTCATGCCTGTTATCATATATACAGCCGCCATTGCTCCGACAATTAAAACCGAGATAATCCAGATAAAGCGGAAGGTTCTGCGATTATACTTGTTCTTTGCTTTAAGAGCCTTTTTTTCTTCCTTTTTCTTCTGCTTTAAAACCTGCTTTGATTCACGGGCCATTTGCTTTTTGACATCCTGACCGCTGTATGAATTAAGGTTTGACGGTTCATCCTCAGACTTGACGAAATTATCGTCCTCATACTCGCTTTCATCAATATTAAGTTTAAAGTTTTCGGCTCTTCTGCGACGCTGAGCGTTAAGCTCCTGTTCGCTCATATTAAAATTATCAGGGTTCATAATGTATCATTCCTTTACAAACTCGTTATTTGTTCGGTTGGTATATTTTTCGGTAATCACGGCGTCAACGGGGCGGTCGAACACTCCCGAGGGCAGAGTATGCTCTATACATTTGGAGTAGCAAAGCCCAACGCTTGTTCCCGAAAAATTCTGTAAAAATCTGTCGTAGTAACCCTTGCCGAATCCAAGGCGGAATCCCTGCATATCAAAGCAAAGTCCCGGAACAAGGCAGAGTCCGTGTGAGAAATCCTCGTACTTTTCGCAAACCTCGGGGTTTGGTTCCATGATTGAAAACGCACCCTTTTCAAGCTGAGAAAGTGAATTTACAAGGTAAAAATCCATTTCGCCGAAATTATTTTTACACTTTGGCAAAGCAAGCCTTTTGCCGTCTTTCAGCGTTGTTTCAAGAATAAGCGAGGTGTCAACCTCAATCGGTGATGAAACAAAGGCAAAAAGCACATCACAGCTTTTGTATTCCTCACTTGCCAGAAAAGCGTTCTGCAAGGCGAGGTCAAGCTGTTGCTTTTTTTCGGGAGGACAGCTTTTTCGGATTTTTTTATATTTTGCACGGAGCTGACTTTTCAGCTCACGAACATTTTTCACAGGCATTGCATATCACCGATAACCTTGTCGGCAGCATCCTTTGATACTGCGAGAGAAACAATTGCGTGACCGAATTCAATTGCACAGCCTGCGCCCTTTGCGGTAATAATATTGCCGTCCGTTACGGTGTGAGTGCCTGTATAGTCTGCACCCTTGAGTTCCTTTTCAAAGCCCGGAAAACAGGTTGCCTTTTTGCCGTCAAGGATTCCGAGATGACCGAGAATTGACGGAGCGGCACAGATTGCGGCAACGATTTTGCCGTTTTCACAGCTATACTTAACAGCCTCAAGAACCTTTTCGTTTGCCTCAAGATTGAGAGTTCCGGGCATACCGCCGGGGAGTACAACACCCTGAACATCGTCAAGGTCAATATTGTCAATTGTGATATCGGCTTTTACAGGCACACCGTGTGAGCTTGTAACACATTCGCCTGTTACACCGACTGTTTTAACATCAAGCTTTGCCCTGCGCATTACATCAACGGGGGCAAGCGCCTCTGTTTCTTCAAAGCCTTCTGCAAGAAATACATAGAACATAGTAAACTTCCTTTCAGGAAAGAGTAATCCCGATATAGACATCGTCGGGAATTTTATGGTTTTTGTCGAGTGATTTAATCATTCCGCATTTTTGTAACCTACAGTTTTCAAAAAGAGCGTTGTCGGATTTGCCCGTAAACACAAACCTTTCTGATTTTGTATTTTCAAGCAAAAGTGCGGAAAGTTCGTTTATATTTTTATAAGCCGAGTAAAAAACATCGGCAGTATTTTCGTTTTCATCAAATACGGCAAAGCAGTCATTCTTATTAATCACCTTTGAGCCGTAAATCTCATAATAGGACTTTGCAAATTTTAAAAAATTCTCACCGTATATGAAAGAATTTTCTTTTGAACAGCCGATATTCAAACCATTCTCTGCAAAATTTTCAAGCGTTTGTCTTGAAATTTCACGGTTTTTTACGGTACAGCTCGGAGCATATCCGAGTTTTGCGTAAAAGCCGTACAAGCCGTCATTTGCAGGAAAAAGCAGAGAATAGACATCACCGTTATTCTTTGCGTCATCAAGTGCAAAATCAATCAGCCTTGACATTATTCCTTTGCCACGGTAAGATTCATCGGTTGACGCACCGCAAAGATAATGCGATTTTTCGCCGTTGAGCGTACCTTTTACAAGGTAAAGAGCCGAAACGATTCTATCGTCAACAACGGCACAGCAGCCGTCAAAAAGGTCGCTGTCAAAAATCAGATTAACGGCAGTTTCATCCTCGTCAAAACACGAGAGCCACAGCTTTTTTAGGCTTTCGGTATCGGATTTTTCGGTTTTGCGAAATATCGTTTTCATCGTTTTTTCGGTATTGCATTCCAGCGGTCGAGGATAATAACGGGATTGTATGAAAGTTTAGACTTTTTGAGTCCCTCAAGTCCCATATCTTCCTCACGGTTTATATACTCATACTGCGTAAGAGTTTTGGCAAATTCGTTGTTGATTACGGCATAAACACCGTCATATTCACGAAGTGCCTTTTCAAAGTTGATGTCATACACCTTGGGTGAAATTTCACTTCCGAGAGTCATGGCAACGGGCTTTGAGTCAACATACAGTACAGCGCCCTTGACATTATATTCGTCTTTGAGGTCGCACATTTCCCTGATTGCCATAATTTCGCTTGAAGCTTCGGGGTCGGTGTCATTTTCCACACACCACAGTTTTGCAACCGTTAATGCATCGGGAATGTTTGAATCCGACAAAGTTTCAAAACGGGTATCGGTGTAGGTTCTGTAAAATTTTGAAATGTGGTTACGCTTTGCGTGAAACCTTTTGCCCGCAAGGGTTGCAAGGTCACGAGAAGTGTAGATGTAATCCTGATTTTCGGGTGAACGGACATAATCAAATTTGTCGGGAAACATTGTTTCAAGCATTGCACGATTGCCGTTTGTCAGCATAACAATCCGCAAATTGCCGTTTCTCTCCTCGGCATCTTTGAAAACTTCTTCAAGCGCACCCTTTATATTTTTGCCTGTAGGCATACAGTAACCCCAGACAGACTCGTCGGGATTACAATACACCTTGACAATTGTATCATCATAAAAAGCAAATTTAATATTGTATTCGTTTCGCCAAAGATAAGCGTTCAAAAGGTTGGTATCGCAACCCATGCACTCATCATAATCGTAGTATTTTTTAAGTTCGTTTATGTCACTTTGCTCAATTTTTTTAAAGCTCAGCATAAATTTCAGCCGCTGCCCTCTCTATCTCTTCCGATATTTTTTCTATACTCTTAATCTCTCCGTTTTCACAGCAATTAATAACCTTCCAGCCGCATTTTTTAGCGGCATAAACTGCACTTTTTCGACAGTCAAGAAGGAAACGGAGGTTTTTTTCATGCAAATCTTTCTTGCTGTTGTCACCGCCGTAGCGTTTTTCCATAAGCTTCTGCGAAACCTCGGGTTCAACATCAAGGTAGATTACAAGATCGGGTTTCGGAATCCCGAGCTTTTCATATTCAAAATCGTTCAGCCAATCAATAAAGCTGTTCCACTCCTCTTTCGGAAGTTTGGACATCTGATAAATTATATTTGAAGTCACATAGCGGTCGCTTAAAATCACACCGCCGTTGTCACATTCCTTTTTCCAAAACTGAAGATAGCTTGCAACACGGTCAACCGCATAAAATGCACTCGCCGCATAGGCATTGACATCATCGGGCTTGTCGCCAAATTCACCGTCAAGATACATCTTCACGGGAGCAGCGGCAGGACTTTCATAATTCGGAAATTCAAGCTTTGTGACCTTTTTGCCGAGAGCGGAAAATTTTTCGCACAAAATCCTTGTCTGCGTAGCTTTTCCGCTGCCGTCAAGTCCCTCAATAACAATAATTTTGCTTTTCATATATATACCTTACTTTTCTCTGCCGTATTTCTGACGCATTTCCTTTTGCTTTCCGCAACACATATTGCCCTCGGGGCATGGTCCGAACAGGCATGACGGGCCGCAGTTTTTGAAAAGGTGCGGAGCAACCTCAAGACATTGCAAAAGCATCTGTTCGGCAACCTCACGAATTTCCCACTGTGCTCTGTTGCAGCAACGGTGTGCAAAAAAGTTCTGCAAGCTTCTTGCATTGAAAGTGCAGACAATTTTTGTTGTCGATGCATTCGGAAGAATAAATCTTGCGTCCTCATTGGCTTTCTTGATGAAAGCATTGCAGGTTTTTTTATCGTCAGCCTTGTAAGCATTGATAATTTCTTCATCCGTTCCGCTGTACTTATCGGGACATTTCTCGTTGATGTAACCGACAGCAAGCGCATCTCTGATTTCCTTGTAAGCGTCAGCCTCAACCTTGAGGGCCTTTTCATAGGCGGTAAGAGCCTTTTCGTTCTTTGCAATCTCGGGCGGAGTTACAAAGTCAAACCTTGTGCCGTCAACATATCGCTGTGACTGCTGACTGTAGGATGCAATTCTGTGGCGGACAAGCTGGTGTGAGCAGGCTCTTGAAATGCCCTCAATGCCGAATGTAAAATATGCGTGTTCGGTAGGACTTGCATGGCCGAGGCTTGCAAGCATATCAATAAATGAGGAAGTTTTTTCCTCGTCAAGACCTTCTCTTATATCTTCAATCCCTGACGGCGAGTAGCAAAGCTTTGCCGCCATCGCAACCGTCTGTTCAGGGTTAGGTGTGTGTGTAAGGAGCGTTACCTTTATTGCCATTTTTAGTTTTCATCTCCCATTTTCGATAAAGCTATTCACAATTTCCGATATTCGGATTTATTATAACATTATTATTCAGTCTTTTCAATGGTAAAAACAAGCAAAAATCCCGACAGCACAAAACCTGTCGGGATTTTTGATTAAAATACTATTTTCTTGTAATTGACCAACCCTTTGAGTTGAAACCGCTTACTGTTTTGCCTTTTCTGTCAATACAACGAACTGTGTAGGTTACCTTCTTACCCTTTTTAGCACCTGAATCTGTGAAAGAGGTTGAAGTTGTATCTTTTACCTTTGTCCAGCTTCCGCCGTCATATTTTCTGTAAAGTCTGTAGCCGTAAACGCCTGCGATTTTATTCCAAGTTACGCTTACACCCTTTGATGTGTTTGAAAGCCTTGTAATTGTCGGAGCAACAGGAGTGTATTTCTTCGACCAACCCCTTGAATAAAAACCGCTGACGGTATTGCCGTTCTTGTCAATACAACGGATTGTGTAGGTTTCGGTTCTGTTAGGACTTACTCCCGAATCGGTGAACGATGTGGCAGTTGTGTCCTTAAATCTCTTCCAACCGCCTGACGATGTTTTATAGTAAAGTCTGTAACCGTAAACACCTGCGATTTTGTTCCAACTAAGCTTGATACCGCCTGTGGTGATATCGAGTTTTGAAATTGTCGGAGCAACAGGTGTATATTTTTTTGACCAGCCTGTCGAGTTAAATCCGCTGATTGTGTTGCCGTTTTTGTCAATACAGCGGATTGTGTATGTTTCAGTTTTATTCGGTACTACTCCCGAATCGGTAAACGATGTGGCGGTTGTGTCTTTAAAGCGTTTCCAACCACCCGACGCAGGCTTGTAATAAAGTCTGTAGCCGTAAGCACCCGAAACCTTGTTCCACGAAATCTTGATACCGCCTGTTGTGTTTGCAAGGCTTGTAATCTGCGGAGTGGGAAGATTTACGGTAACTTTGCAAGTTGCGGTTTTGCCGTTTGAAGTTTTTACCGTGATTGTTGCCGTACCTGACGCTTTGGCGGTTACTTTGCCGTTGCCGTCAACAGTTGCAACGCTTGAATTTGAACTGCTCCAAGTGCATTTTTTATTTGATGCATTTGATGGGTATACTGTTGCTCTGAGATTTGAGGTTTTTCCAATGTCAAGTGTTAAAGTTGTCTTGTTGAGGGCAACCGAGGTTGGAACAACCTGCAACTGAACAAAATTAAAATCATTGTTTCGTGCATATCTTTCAGCTTCTGTACCCTTGTAGCCTTTGATTGTAAAACCGCTTACTTTATTATAATTCCAACCGTCTTTTGTAGTATATCCTACAGCATTATTTCTAATGTCAGTAACACTTGAAGGAATTGTAATTGTTTTTAAATAAGGATTGTTGTTCGTACTCATGAAGTAAAGGGTTTTTATTGTACTCGGCACGGTATATGATGTATCTTTTTTCGCTTGCGGATATACTAAAATTTCAGTTTTCTTTTTATCATACATAATGCCATTAGCGCTACTGTAGTTATTATTTGAGGAACTGACAGTAATACTTTCAAGAGCAATACAATCACCAAATATAAACCGACCATCGCCTTGAGTATAACAATACTTTAGTCCGCTACCTATTGAAACTGTTTTCAATGAACTACAACTATCAAAGGCATAAACACCAATCTCTGTAACACTATTTGGCAAAGTAACGCTTGTTAAGCTTGTACATGATTCAAAAGCCCATCCGCCTATACTTTCTAATTTGTTTGAAAGTGTTAAACTCGATAGATTTTCACATCCTGAAAAGGCAAACTCATCAATCTCTGTAACAGAATTTGGTATTGTTACTTTTTTCAAATTAGTTTTTGCAAATGCGCTGTAACCTATTGACTTTAAACTATTTGAAAATGTTACAGTGCTTAACGAATAGCAATTTGCAAAAGCATAGCTATCAATTTCCTTTACAGAATTTGGAATTGTAACACTCATAAGATTGTTATTCTCTCTAAATGAAGAATTCCCAATTTTTGTCACTTTATTCCCATAAATTGTTGACGGAATAGTGACATTAGCCGCATGACCATTGTACTTTGTAATCGTACAGGTATAGTCATCTTCGAGGGTATATTCAAAATCGCCGTAGGTTGCGCTTACGCTTTCCTGTGATTCGGCGGCTGAGGCTGTAATCGGCACGGCAACCGCAAAAGTTGAAAATACCATTATACCCGAAAGGACTGCACATAATAATTTTTTCATTTTCTTTCCTCCTAACAAGAATTTTTAATAAAATAATTATCTTATTAAGATAATTATATATTCCTATTTTTCAATTGTCAACATATTTTAATCTGATTTGGCTATTATTTTTATTATTTATGAAACAAATGGTATAATAAACCAAAGAAACTAAATTACAGGCAAAGGTGTTATTATGGAGTTTTCAGTCAGATTAAAAGAATTGCGTGTTGACAACGATATGTCACAGACTGAGCTTGCTGAAAAGCTGAATTTAAAGGCGAGTGCAATTTCAAAATATGAAAAGGGCATTACACAGCCGTCTATTGACACGCTCAAAAGCTTGGCGGAAATTTTCAGCGTTACGGTTGACTACCTTATCGGTATGTCAGATATCAAAAATCCATACAGCAACTCACAAATTACACCGAACGAAGCCGATTTGATAGAACATTTCAGACAACTGACCTACGAAAACAAAATCCGAATTGATGAAAGAATTAAAACAATGGCAGATGCGTGATACTGCGTAATATATAGTAAGATGTAAGCGGAGAGTATCCGCCTTTTTTATTTTAGAACGAAATTTGATTAAAAAATTGATTTGCAATAATAAATCGGTTGGTAATAAGGGTATATAAGTTAATTTAAGTATAATATAGTGTGTCGGGCGGTCAAAAACCGCCGTTTATTTTTGCCCCAAAATAATTGGAAATAAAATTATATTTCGTTCGTAGAATTATCCAAATAAGACAATTTTAAAACAATTGCAAAATTGTAACGGCAAACAATATCCATACATATAAAAACAGTCGGATAGACGAACTACCCGACCGTAAATTTTACTTTTCAATTTTCAGATTTTTAATTAAAAATTAATCAAAAATCATTTTTCATAGATATTGAGCAAAAGAGCCTTGATGTCATAGAGTTTCTTTGAGAGGTCAACATAATAGTTATGCGGATTTTCAAAACGCTTAACCTCGTCCCAGAGAAGGTCAATCTGCTCACGGCAATAGGTTGCGATTTCCTCAATTGACGGTGACTCATACACGCACTTGCCGTTCTTGAAGATTGGCACAAGAAGTTCCTTTGCAGTATAGTTATCAAGCATTTTTGTTTTCCAAACTGCATTCGGATCGAAAATTGTTCTCGGCTTTGAATCGTCAACAACCTCATCATAAATGCAAAGCTCATCGGCAATAGCCTTACCGCTGTCCTTGTCAAAGTAGCGGTAAACCTTTTTGAAGTGCGGATTTGTAATCTTGGTTGTATTTTCGCTGACCTTAATTTTCGGCACAATTTCGCCGCCGTCATTTTCGACGGCAACAAGCTTATAAACACCGCCGAATACAGGCGAGCTTGATGAAGTGATGAGTCTTTCACCGACACCGAATGTGTCAACCTGAGCGCCCTGCATCATAAGGTCACGAATAAGGTACTCGTCAAGAGCGTTTGACGCAGTAATTGTACATTCAGTAAGACCTGCGTCATCAAGCATTTTTCTTGCTTTCTTTGAAAGATAGGAAATATCGCCCGAATCAAGGCGGATTGCACACTTGGTCTTACCCTGCGGAAGAAGAACCTCCTTGAACACCTTAATGGCATTCGGGACACCGCTCTTTAATGTGTTGTATGTATCAACAAGGAGAGTAGGATTATCGGGATACATCTCGCAGTAGGTTTTAAAAGCGTCATACTCGCTGTTGAACATCTGAACCCATGAATGTGCCATTGTACCGCCGGCAGGAACACCGTAAAGCTCGTCTGTAAGTGTGCAGGCTGTACCCTTGCAGCCGCCGATATATGCAGCTCTTGCACCGTCAACTGCGGCATTTGCACCCTGAGCACGGCGTGAACCGAATTCAAGTACGGCTCTGCCCTGAGCGGCACGGACAATTCTGTTAGCCTTTGTCGCAATAAGCGTCTGATGATTGATTGTGAGGAGAAGGAATGTTTCAACAAGTTGAGCTTCAATTGCAGGCGCTTTGATTGTCATAACAGGCTCGTTCGGGAAAATCGGAGTTCCCTCGGGGATTGCATAAACATCACCGCTGAATTTGAAGTTTCTCAAATACTCAAGAAACTGCTCGTCAAAAATGCCCTTGCTCTTGAGATATTCGATATCCTCGTCTTCAAAATGAAGTTTCCTGATGTACTCAATAGCCTGTTCAAGACCTGCCATAATCGCAAAACCGCCGTTGTCGGGAACTTTGCGGAAGAACACATCAAAATAGACATTCTTTTTATAAAAACCGTTTTTAAAATAGCCGTTTGACATTGTAAATTCGTAGAAGTCACACAGCATAGCCATATTTTCTTTTTTCATAATAATCACCTTAAATGAGATTGTATATTCTGCAACGCAGAAGCATAGATATAGTTTAGTCTTTTTTCGTCAATTTGTAAAGCGGAATTTGCACAAAAGCCGTTAAAATCCAACCCTCTTGCCTATACATTTTTAATATCTCGGTTGACATTTTACCGCTTAAAGGTATAATTAAGTTATATCGAAAACAATCCACTCGGAGGTAAAAATATGAACAGCGAAAATAATAAACTCTGCCCATTCTGCGAAAGCGAAATGATGATTATTCAGGACAACCTCAACAACGGCAAGCCGTACCTTGAATGCCCCACCTGCGGACTCCGTTTCCAAATTGAAGGCTTCCCCGAAAATCCGCAGGAAATCAGAGAAACTGAGTGATTTGGTTAGCTTGATTTGTCTGATTTTAATGTAATTCAATTAAATAAGCATCACAAAAAAGCGAAAGCCGTGTATTCGACTTTCGCTTTTGTTTTTGTTACTGTGCTGTGTTGTAAATATCAATTGTTTTTACCGATGAGGTATCTATGCTGTCAAAAACAACTTCTCCCTTTTCATCAAGCACAGCAAAATTATATTTTGTTGCATCTCCACTTATTTTAAGAGTGTCTTTATCAAGAGTTGCCTGTCCTTTGTTTCCGATAACCAACACATACTTATCCGAACTATTAACTACTATGTTGTACCCTTTTTCAGAAAATGAATATAACTTATTACCGTTTTTATCATATAAGGTATTGGAACCATTATATATGACAAATGTTCCGTTTTGATTGGCTATGTAATCGGTAGCCTTAGTTGGTTCAAGTTTACAATTTAATTCATAGTCAAATAATCCGCAATAATTTAATCCGTCAGCGCCCTTAAAGCTGAATAAAATTCCATCTTTATTATACGAAGGTGCAGGGTGCATCATATAACCGGGAGAAGTATCTACAACTTTCAAGTTTTCTGCATATTCACTTTCCATTTGAAAAACTGTTTCTTTTTGCAGGTCATATGTTTCTACCGACTTAGCACCGTCTAAGTCCGCATAAACCAAGCAATTATCATATACCCTACTATTTTTTCTGTCACCTTTCGCAGTTATCTTACTTTTTTCAAATTCAGTTATTTCGCCGTCAGATTTGATAATAGCCATAGTCTTTTCGCCTGTTTCGATAACAGCTATACCATTATTAAAGTACAAATCATTTAGGTCAGCGTCATTGCATTTCCATTCTTTTCCTGTTTTTGCAAAATACACTGTTTTTTCATCATTATCGTGTATACAAAACACTCCCTCTCCGCTATATCCAACAGAGGCTTTTTCGCTTGACACAGATTTGTAAGTATATACAATTTCGCCGTTTGGATTATACATATCATACTTATAATAAGCGTCATTAAAATCAGCCACACTGGTTTCAACAACCGTATATCCGTACCCATAGGCAGTTACATTGGAATATGTTCCATATACTTTACCGTTTTTACCAACAACCGTACAAGTGGTATTACTATCTGTATTTTTCAATCCGCTGTATCCGTTTTCAAAAATTGTAGCTTCTGAAAAACTCTCAGCAGGACACCTAAAAAGCATTTTTCCGTTATTATCAATGCAACCGTAATAATCCTGACCGTCAGTATATTTAACCCAAGCAAGGTCTTCATTGAAATTAAAGCCGGAATTATTTGTATTTATTGGCACATATGTTTTTGGTGAGCCGCAGGCGCATAACATAAAGGTCATAACCAAAGACAAAAATAACGCTGTTAATCCTTTTTTCATAAAAATCCACTCCTCATTAATTAAATTATGTAACAATCTGTTACATAAATATTGTAACAGATTGTTACAATAGTGTCAATAACCAAATGCAAACAGGGATTGATATTTTGATGAAAATGGTCGGACTTCATGCCATAAGAAAGAAAAAGGGATACAGCCAGCTTAAAGTTGCTATGGATTTGAGCATAAGCCGTGAGGCTATCTCTTATTACGAAAACGGTCTGCGTTGCCCAAACCTCGAAATGCTCGTAAAACTGTCCGATTATTTCAATGTTTCAATCGACTACCTTATTACAGGAAAAAACTTCGGCGAATAGTCAAACAAATTATTTTGCAGAATAAATCACCGCTCGGCTCAAAATGTCAAATTTCACAAAAATGTGTTGACAAATCGACTGAACGGTGATATAATCTATCTTGCGTTGAAATTTATAAGTAAGTTTGCAGAACCGACCTTCATAATTTCATCGGTTGAAATCAATATAGGGGTATAGCTCAGTTGGTAGAGCAGCGGTCTCCAAAACCGCGTGCCGAGGGTTCAAGTCCTTCTGCCCCTGCCACAAACAAGTCCTTGAAAATGGCTTAAACAAGCCGTTTTTGAGGATTTTTTCTTTTTAGTCAGAGGTTGAAAAACTTCGTTAAAAACCGCTTTTCTAAAAATTTTCTAAAAATGCTCGAAATCCATTTTCTAAAACTTTCTAAGTAATTCTAAAAAATTCACGCTGAAAAAATATTGTTAATGGAGTTAGATATACTTATTTTACTTGTCTTATCCGTGTGTGCATAGTAATTTAATGTAGTTGTTGAAGAACTGTGCCCTAACCATTCCGCAACCTGAACAACAGTAAATCCCATATTTAAAAGATTACTTGCTACACTGTGCCTTAAATCGTGAAGTCTGATTGTCGGTAAATCGCTTTTTGAAATCATTTTATGGAATGTTCTTGTAAGATAATTCGGCTCTATAACTCGTCCGTCTTTCCAAGTACATACATAATCTGATTTTATGTAACCGTCTTCTAAAAGCTCTTTCATTTTCTCCTGTTCCTGCTTATGCTTTTTAAGAAGATTATATACATTTTCAGGAATAGGAAGCGTTCTGTAACTGCTTTCTGTTTTCGGCGGAACTGTTATAGAACCACCTATATTCTGTTGCAAAGTTTCTGAAACGGTTATTGTTCGCTTTACCATATCTATACTGTGCCACTTTAAGCCGAGAACCTCACCACGGCGAAAACCAAACAACGCACACAACACAACAGGAATTTCAATTACTGAGCCTTTGAACAAACTTAACAGCTCTTTGACTTGTTCCTCGTTAAGAAATTCGCTCTTGTGCTTTTCTGCTTTCGGAGTCTTTGCTGTTGAAGCTACATTATAATATAGTATTCCTCGTCTTACTCCGTCATTCAAAGCCTTGCTGATTGTTCGGTGAATGTGTTTTATCGTTGTTGCCGATAAATGTTCGCTACCGTCAGTCTTGCTTTTATCTGTAAAGAGATAATTATAAAAGTCCTCTAACATACACGGTGTCAAGTCCTGTAACTTTGTTCTTCTGCTATTAAAATAAGGAATAATATGATTATTAATATTGCCCGAATAACCTCTGTATGTTGACGGTCTTAATTCAGGCTTAATATTTTTCAGCCATAATTCGATATAATCAGCAAAATACAAGTCGGAATAATTCAGATTTTTCCTGTCATACTCATTTCGTTTCTCTTCGAGGAAATGTTCAGCTCGCTTTTTGTTGCCTTTTACCGTATAGCCTGTACAAAACCATTTTGTCTTGTATTTAGGCTTTCCGTTAGCCTGAATTTCATCAGTCTTAAAGCTCAAAACAGCATAATATTTTCCGTCTTTAACCTGTAAACTACCTCTTGTTGTTGCCACTTAAAAAACTCCTTTCAAAAGCAACAACTATCAACTCAACTATATTATAAATTGAATTAATAGCTGTTGCAAGTGTTTATTAAGTATTTGCCTGATTATTGATTAAAAAATCAATCAACAATTGTTTAGGAATAATATATTTCTTCCCTATTCTCAAATTTGGAATTGTATTTTCTCTTAATAATTCATACACCTTACTTCTGCCGATATGCAAAATAACCATTAAATCCTCGGCAGTAAGCACATCAGAATAACTTTCCAACATACTCACACACCCCCTCTAATCAGCAGGATTGTCAAGGCTTTCTACAAGCTCAAGAAACTCCTGACAAGAAGTCCGTCTGCCGTCCTTATCTCTGGCGGGGTGGTAATTTTCACCGTGAAGAGGAATACCAAGTCCACCCAAAAAGTAACGGAGGTCTTCAAAGCTGTAGCCGTTATAAGATGTACCCATTTTTTGACCGTTACTCATGTCGATTATCCAATATCTCTGACACTCTCTGTACCTAAGTGCCTTATAACCCAAGTACACCGGCTTTAATTCATACCCAGCTTCTCGAAACACTTCCTTAATACGCCATGTTGAGTATTTTTCGTATATGGTTCTAAAGGTTAAATCGCTAAAATCGCCTTTCTCAAAATACTCCGCTAACTCCTCATCTACAATAATTTCGTCATCATCAATCATATACAACGCCCTCCGTTTCATCTGTATTATGATACCTAATATATCCAAAGATTGCATACTGTAGTATATCGTCTGCAATCTCGGCATTCATCATAAATGGGTTTGTGTCATCAATATCACGTGAAGCCATATCATATGAATACAGAACATACAACCCTGACAAAAAGCTCTCAAAGTCAAGAACATATATTTCAGAATTGTAGCGGTTGCTAATAACAAAATATCCACCCTCGGTAATAGGAAAGACAATATCTTTGTCAGTGCTATCACCTATAAAATCTGCATTCTTAATCCAATGTCGTTTATTACTGCAAAAAGCTAAATACAGGATATTGTCTATAACTTCCTCAGACAGATTTAAACGTACGCTCACCGAACTGTTACTGTCAGGGTAATATAAATCCACAGTTAATTTATGGTTCATATACCACTTCTCACTTAAACTATTTTTCATAACTATCACCTTTCTTAAATATGTTATTTGAATTTGATATGGCTATTCCATATCCTTTGAATAAAAAGTGCGTTCAAACTCTTCATCAGACACTGTCTGATTATCTTCAATGTTTGTATAACTGCCTGTATTTATTGCTGTAAGGGTAAACGGATTGTCACTTTCGGAGATCTTATTTACAATCTCGGCAACATCAATCTTTGTAAGGTCAACACTGACAAAGCAATCTGATAAACTTTGCTGTGATAAACTAAGAAAATTCTTTTTAAGCCAAGCCCTTATCTGAGGGTTAATTTCAAGTTTTTTCTTATGGTATTTCTTGTATATTTCATACAGAATACTCCAAAATTCAGCAACAGCTTTTTCACCCCATATAAAGCTGATTTTATATATCAAAGGAAATAAACCGCTACCGTAAATGATATGCTGAATACTTTTATTCAGGCTATTATTAGCAGGACTTTCACAACGCAGTGCAGGGTAGTTACTGTTTTTTGATATTTCAATCAAATATTGTGTGAAATCCGTGTAATGCCCTGTTGATACATCAAAAAAGCGGTATCTGTCACAAATCTTACTTGCTATGAATTGTGACATTGAAATGTCATCGGAAACACTTTTTAATTGTTCAGTTATCTGGTGTGCGTACTTCCCTCTGAAAGAGGTTTCAATCCTTACCCAATTCTCACAATTAAGAGCTTCATCAAGTCTAAATCCGTTAGTGTTTATCTGCTCATTCTTTTTGTTATAAACTCGCAATAAACTTTGAGAATTTTCGGCTCTGCTCCCAACGTAAATCGTTTCTGTAACCAAATCATTTTGTACTGCGGAAATCTTTCTTTTAGAATGTCTGTCATTGCAGTCAACTATGATATACTGTTCATTTTTCAATTTATCGTATATACTGTGCGGAGATAAGCCATCGAAATTTTTATAATCAGCGGTTAAATCAATTCTGCTCAATCTAAATTTGTAAAAAGGGCTGTCAATCATACGCAAAAATTTTGCTAAATTTACGCTCTCACCATAAATCTGATAATATCGCTCCTGATAAGTTGCCCACGCTTGGGCAGTAAACCTAACAAGTATGCCCATGTGTACAAAATTATCGTGCATAGCTATGGCAAAATAATAGGGGGCGTTTTCAATGGTAAATGCTTGTGAATATGCCTGCGGCTTTTTATCATGCATTTCTACCACTTTACCGAGCAACATTTCTATGTCCGCCTTATAGATAAATTCCTGTATCATTGAATAAGCTGTACTTTGCCAATCGTTACAAACATCGTCAATCGGATAAAAGAAAACTAAAGAAAATTCATCTACACCGACTTTCAATTCTTTATCCATTCATATAATCACTCCTATAATATCGAACGCATATTCGATAAAATTATATTATCCCCTTCATTAAAGTGAGGGGATTGACTTGCCGTCAGGCGGTTCGCACCTTGACGGTGCTACCGCCCACGGCAAAGCAATTACTTTTGCGGTTTAAGACTCTCATTAACTAAATGAATAGCACTTGCCTTTGCCGCAATCTGATGTCCTGCACTTGTCCAATACAGCGATAATTCAAGATTATCAAAGCGTACATAAATACGGCTGTTGCCGTCAATAGGATTGTCAATCTGTTTATCACCGTCAATACGAACGCTAAGCCTATCAAACTTATTTTCCTCAAGAATAACGATATACTTATATCCTGTAACCGTGCTTGTTCGGCGTCCATCCACATAGGCATATGACGGTATAACATCTATCAACAATAACTTACTGCCAACAGAACCCAGTACATCAATTTTTGCATTTTTAATATCCATAGCTATCTCCTTTCTGTTTATTTTGAACTTCATTTGAAGTTCTTGATTATATAAAAACACATGGAGTTGCGAATTTTGGGATACTTTGGATATGAAATACCCCTTTTTAAAAATTTTTAAAAAATTTTTTTGTTTCTTCAAGCCACAACTTCAAGATTTGCGTTTGCTTTGCATAGTCATAATTACGAAGCAATTCCATAAGTTCACTGGGAAAGCCCTCTAAGAGATATGTACCATACAATAAGTAATCTAACGAACATTTTGTAGTGAGCGAAAATCTAATCAGATACTCAAGAGCAGTATTTCTTATGTCTGCATACTTTTTGCTCTGAACATCATTTTTCTTTGAATGATACTTGTCCATTGTATTTTTAGATACACCTAACAATTCACTGAACTGTTTTTGTGTCAATTTCATTTGTTGATGAGTACAAAAATATTTGCGTACCTCATCTAATCGAGCTCTATAATCAACAAAAAAATCTTCATCTTCATCATCAAAATCTTCGGCATATTTTGAATTATCCTCTAATAAATTAAAGCAAAAATCGGTAATTTTGCTTTTACCTGAATGTTTACAAATTTTCCTTAATTCTTCAATTTCGGGTAAATTATGACCGAAAACCAAATAATCTAAAGAAACATTAAAACGCAGATGAATGAGAAATAAAAAATCAGTGGACGGAAAAATGATTCCGTGTTCAACCTTACTGACATAATCCTTTTTATAGATAAATTTAATGTCAGTAAGCGAATAGTCACCGTAATTATCATAATCATCATCAATTTTCGGGTTTAAAAACTCAAGAAACTCATTTACAGTCTTAGGCTGACCGTTAAAGCCTTCTTTTCTAAGCCCCTTTCTCAACTGCTGTATTCTTTCTCCAATAGCCTTCTTGTATGCATTTCTTTGCATAATTATTGACAACTTTCTTGTGCCATAAATTTACACAGAGTGCAGGACACACTCTATAAGTGCTTATGTTAGAAACGCAGGGAAGAATTGATACTCAACCAAGGTTCAGATGTATCAACCACGACAAAAAAGGTATGGTTTTAGATTTTGAAAGTGTTAGGGTACAAAGAAATGTGTTATAGTGTATAGTGCAATTTTGGCTAATAGTAAAAAACGCTATTTTATCAACCATAAAACATTGCCATAAACCACAAGAAACGACAATTTATTTTAAAGCATAAAAAATAGCCCAATCAGAGTAATGATTGAGCTATTCTTGTGCATAAATATTCAATTTGCTGTATAAATAATTATCGGGATAAAGCTGTTTTTATAACGGCTTTTGTATCGTTTATGTTTCGTAACATAGGCACAACTATTTCTCTCAAAGGCTTTCCGTCAGTTTGCAGATATCCTTTGCCCCTTGATTTTGGTTCTATCATCTCCTTATTATCATTAAATACCATTGCTATACTCTCTTTGCTGAGCGTACCAAGACCTACCACATTGCCAAAGTTATCTCGTCCTGTAATATATGTTGAATCGGCTCTTTGTAGTGACATAATGATAAAAATATTTGCACCTCGACCTAACATAAGAATGTTGGCAAGTTTTTGCTTGTAGTTATCCTGCTCTTTCTTTACGGCTAAAGAACTGAGGAAACCCGACCACTCATCAATACATAAATAAATCGGTTCATATTCTGAATTTACACTTGCATTTGCCATTCTGTTTTGTAATTCATCAAAAACACAATCAACAGCTTCACCGACAGAATTATGCTTATAGTAATTCCGACAGTCATTAAATTCAATAAAATCAATGCCTTTAAAGTCTGCCAAAATCAATTTGACAGACTTCTTTGCTATTTGACCTAATATGTATGTTAGAAGATAAGTTTTACCGCTTCCGCTTGGTGCTACTATCAGCATATGAGGTACAGAGGAAAAGTCCACCGTAACAGGCACTTTTACACCCTGTGAAAGAATAGATAAATCTACACCAACAGTTAATTTACTGCTATCAAACCTCATCGTCATACACCTTATCTGTTGTTATATTCAGCTGTTCATCTCTCTTTTTGGATTTGATATAATGCCTTACATCATCTTCACAGCTGATATACAATACAGAAAATCTTAACATATGCTGTTCTTCGTTATATACAACCTTTTCAATATATACGCTCGGTATCATACCGTAGGATTTGCTGTTGTAGAATGAGGGTAAATTAACCATGCCGTAATTAAGCAATTGAGCTTCAATATACGATTGGATAATTTGCTTTAATGTATCGTCATCAAAGTCATATGATTTTTTTGGCATAATAATCTGAAAGGTGTAAAAAATACAGTTGTCAACACATAGTGGATTGTACCCCTCTTTTAAGAGAGAACTGCAATCTTTACCAAGCGGAAGTTTTAAAAACTCGTTATTGCTCTGTAATACATCATACAAAAAGTAAAGTAAGTTCGGATAAACGCTGTTTACAACTTTCATTCTTGCTTTGTTTGAAGCAAAATTAGCTGTTAAGCGAAGAGCGGATTTGATAGATTTTCTGTCGCTCAATTCCAATACCAACAAGAAAACAACAACCAAAACAGTCATTGCAATTAGGCAGATAAACCCTGTCAGCAAATAACTTACTGCTCCTGACAAAGAAAACGGTATTCCGAGTTTGTTGCACTCTGAGAGATATTCAGTGCCGAAAGCCATAATTACGAAAAAAGCTACTGCAAAATAGGTGAGCAGTACCACCCTAAAAGATTTTTTATTCATAAAAAATCTCCTCCTTTAAGTTATTTATTAGCACCCTTTTGGGTACATTTTTATTCTACATATAGGAGTTGCAAATTTTGGGATAAAACAATGAAATCGCAGGGGATTTTTTATTTCCTGCGGTTTGTTTAATAATGTTTTTTTGCATTAAAAATTCACATATTGTATGTTAAAATAAAAATACCAAAGAAAAAACTTAATTTAAAATTTATTTAAACAAAAGGAGTTTTTTGTGAACGAATACAAGTATAAATTTTTAAAAAGATATGATAAAGATTCTATTGAACCATTTGCTATAAACACTATTGCACAATCTTTTAATGAAAGATATGCTCAGTATTATTCTCCGAAAAATACTGATAATTTTGATTTTATATCTCCAGATAAACAATCGGCATTAGAAGTTACGCTTATTTTACCCGAGAATGAACGAAAAGAATATGAATATGAAAAAGCTTTGGATAAGAACGGAAAAGCTAATTTACATGAAATTAAGGGTGTGAAAACAGATGAAAATGATAGGATACTGAGTTACTATGGCGGCTCAATTTCTGAAATTAAAAAGGCTATAGTTGATAGTATAAATAGAAAGAATCGGAAAGCTCTAAAACGGTTAATGAATAAAAAATATTCACAGGTTGATTTATGTTTAGTTATACAAGATGGTGCGTTACTGGATTTTAATTCCTTTAAGTATTATTTTGAAGAATTTTACACGCTTGATTTTTTATTTAGAAACATCTTTTTTATTACACGAGATACATTTATTAGATATTCTAAAAGTGATGATTTTGTAGAATACAAAAGGAAAATAAAAAATAAATAAAATACAAATATTTTTATTTTAAAATTCAAAAAAATATTACAATACTGATTTTTAATTACAAATTGTAAAAGTTATTTTACAAAAATATTGAATTTTCACATATTGTATGCTAAAATAAAAATGCCAAACAAATTTAATTATAATGCTTACACAAGTGTGTATTTTTTATTTCGGTAAAAAATGCAGGCTCTATTTCAGCATACTTGTAGTAAGCGTTGAATTTGTTTGGCGACAAAAGGGCTATGTGTTTTTCGGGTGCGTAGCTTGTCTATGCACCTTTTTTATTAGAAAAACGGTGAATTTTAAAATTTTTTTAAAGTTTTTAAACTTTTTTTAAAAATTTTCAAAAAATTTTTTGAAAAAATGAACCTTTTTGCGTTTTGGATTGTCTAATATATAGGAACGCAAAAAATCACAAAAAGGAGGAAATATTATGAAGACAATCAAAGAGCTTGTATCAAGTGCAAAAAGCGGTAACAAAAAGTCATTTGATAAGCTGTATGAGCTTACACATAATGATGTGTGGTACAACTGCCTTTCTTTGCTCAAAGATGAAGAAAATGCAAAAGACATAATGCAGGAAACCTACATTACAGCTTTTTTGAAGCTTGACACACTCAATGATGAACAAAAGTTTTGCGGTTGGATTATATCAATAGCTGTAAACAAATGCAAAAACAAATTGAAAGGAAAGGTGGAATATCAGATAGATGATGAAGTTCTGATTACAGAAGCAGAAACAGATGAGTTAATGCTCCCCGAGGAGTACATAACCAAAACCGAAAAAAGAAAAGTACTTTTACAGATTATGGAAGACACACTTTCATTCAATCAGTATCAGACTGTTTTAATGTTTTATTTTGATGAAATGTCAATTTCTGAAATTGCACAGGGACTTGAAATTTCAGAGGGAACGGTAAAATCTCGCCTTAACTCTTCAAGGGCAAAGATGAAAACTGCAATTGAAGATTACGAAAACAAAAGCGGTGACAAGCTTCACGGTGTTGTTGTTGTACCTTTCTTTACAACTATTTTCAAGGAAGAAGCAAAGAGCCTTGCAGTACCGAACATTACAATCAAGCTCCCGAACGGACAGACACTTGCAACCTCTGCAACAAAAGGCATTGCAACAGGTGCAAAGTCAACAGTTTCATCTATCGTAAAGGCAACAGCAACTGCGACAGTAAAAACAAAGGTAATTGCCGTTGTCTGCGGTGCTACAATACTTGCAGGCATATCAGCAGTCGGCATAAGCATTCTTGCAGGCTGTAACGCTGAGAAAGAACCGACAGAACCGTCAGTAATATCTTCAACCGTACAGACTTCAACCGTACAGACTTCAACTGTATCATCTGAGGTCAGCAAGGCTATTGAGGATAACGGTCTAAAAATCGATAAAGACGGCAACATCACAGACAAGAATGGTAAGAAAGTCGAAGTAAAAGACGGTAAGGTAGAAGTAAAAACCGATGACGGTAAGACAGTTACAGTTAAGGTTAACGATGTAAAAACTACAGTATCTAACAAAAACAACAGCAACAAGGGTAACACCGAAAAGAAAGAAGATACTAAGTCAAATACATCGGATAACAACAAGAAGCCAGCGTCTAAGCCGAGCAATTCTTCAAGTAATAATCAGAAGCCAGCGAAGCCAAGTGAGTCATCAAAGGCTGAAACGACAGCTAAGAAATATAAGTACTACAAGCATCACGATGCTGTGACAAAATATCACCCTGCAGTGACAAAACATCACGATAGAGAATGGATTGTGACGGGTACTCACGAAGAGGATGATATGAGATACGGCTACATTGATGTGTGTAATAATTGCGGTATGCAGTTAGTAGATGCTAACCAGATGAGAGAGCATCTTACTTGGGAATTGGAAACAAATGGTGCAGGAGCTTATCATTGTGAAAAGCAGTGGGTTAAAGTAGGAACCAAAACAGTAGAAGATGGCTATTGGAAAGACGCATATGACGAAGTTATTACTCCAGCTTGGACCGAAACAATCACTCCAGCTTACGACGAGGAAGTATCTGAAAATGATCACTGGGATAAGAAAGTTCCTATCAATTAAGTGAGAGGGTATTAATTTGATAGCAAGTATAAATCCTTAAAATAATTATTAGGAAGAGAGGGTTCTTTATGAACCCTCTTTTTCTATGCTAAAAATAAATATTATATTAAAGAAAGTATTCAATTTAATTATAATATATGGTAAAATATAATAAAATAAAAGGAAAGGTTGTAGAGTATATGGATATTGGAGTACTACTATTTATCTGTTCGGTAGTAGTAGGTTTACTGGTTGTGATTTATATGTGGTACACTTTTTAATAGAAAAGTAATCATATTTAAAGTAGAAAAGAGGTATTAAGATGACAATATGCAGTTTTGTAGGTGATGAGAGTTTAAAGAATATTTTTCACCTATCAGCCGAGGAGGCGGTAAAGCACCCCGACTATAATAAATACATAAGGGTATTATCAAAAGCAATCAAGGACGAAGAAATTTCTTTATCGACAGTAGAATCTCACCTGATAGGTATAGCAATGACTTCAACCCTAAGAAGAAAAATTATACAGGACTTAAAGGAGGTATTTTAATGAAAATCAGAGATATTAAAAAAGCAAGACTTGAACATAGAAGTGTTTACTGTATTGATAAAGACACTTCTGATGTATTAAGATGTAGTGTAGGTTTATGGTACAAGCAATAAGTTGATAGATGTTGCGTTCTCTAAAATCTTTCTAAAAATTTTCTAAAAATTATCCGAAATTTCTTCTTTCGGTTAGTGTTACTATGTGTTATTTAATGTTATTTTGTACAAATTATTGTTCTATAAAGCAAATATGATATGTTAAATAACACTAAAAAATCAGTAATAATCAGTAATAACATCTTGCTTCGACTGCTCCAAAACCGCGTGCCGAGGGTTCGAGTCCTTCTGCCCCTGCCATCAATTTTTGGCTTCGGAAAGCGATTTCCGAAGCCTTTTCTCTTTTAATTCTACCAAAAATTATACCATCTTTATGCGATGTTCAAATTTATGGCGCTGTCGAGAGTGTTAATCGTCGCCTCCTTTGCGGTCTTGCGGCGGTTGATATATATTCTCTCGGTGGTGTTTACGCTTTCGTGTCCGAGCAAAACGGAAATGTCCTGAATCGGTACGCCGTTGTCGTCAAGAATACTCGCCACTGAGTGGCGAAATCCGTGAATCGTACAATGCGGCAAGCCGGCGTTCTCAGTCAGACGGTTTATTGCGCTGAGATTGACATACGGCTTTCCGAGAACGGTGCGCACAATGAAGTCGTGGCTTTTGTCGTAGCCGTTGCCAAGCAGTTTGGAGTATTCTTCTTGCCGTTGCTTTTCGGCTTTCAGCTCTCCGATCACAAAATCGTTTATCGGAATTTTGCGGTTACTGCTCTTTGTCTTTGGCGTTGTGATTTGCATTGTCACGTTCTTGCGGCTGCCTGTTCTGCTCTTGTTGACGTTCAGGAGCTTTTTGTCATAGTCTATATCCTCCCACGTTAAGGCGAGCAATTCGCCCTTTCTCAGCCCTGTATAGAGGGCAAGAAGCAGGAATATGTAGATATGGCTCTCGTGTTTCTTTGCGTAAAGCAGGAGCTTCCTGACTTGCTGTGCATTGTATTCGGGTACGTCCTTCTTGATGCTGTGCGGAAATGACGGCATACGGCTCCTCAATACCGGATTCTCATTAACGTAGCGATTCTCAAGAGCGTATTCATACGCCGACGACAACACTCCCCGGATGTTTTTGACCGTTTTGTAGCTCAGTCCGCCCTTGCCGTTTGACTTACCGTGTTGAGAGAGAAATACAAAATACTTGGTGAATACCTCCGGCTTCATATCCTTGAACTTGTACCTCTTTGACTCAAAATAGGGCTTTAGCTTGCCACTCACGGTTTTGTCGTAAGATTCCCACGTAGAAGGTTTTATGATTCCCTTGATACCTTTCAGCCATTTGTCGAGAAAGTCGGTAAAGAGAACATCGTCGCATTCAAGGTTGATATCCTTGTAGCTCTCAATGATTTCTTTCATCTTCTCAATTGCACGGCGTTTGTTGTTACCCTTGACGGGTATCTTGGTGGCAATCATTTTCTGTTTGCCGTCTACACGAAATTTAGCGTAGTAATAATTGCCTTTTATTATTAAGCTTCCTTCCAATGTAAGCCTTCCTTTCTTAAGATTTGCGATTTGTGGTTGATACAAATTCGATGACGCTCTGTTTCGGAATAACATATCTTGCTCCGACCTTGACATTCATTATCTCGTCGTCCTTCAAGAGCTTATATACCGTATTCTTGCCTAAGCGCAGCATTTTCATAACCTCATCAACGGTTACTATGTCGCTGTACTCCGAAAATATCTCTTTTGATTTATCCAACGCTCTCACCTCGCTTTCCGCTTGGATTGACCGTCAGAAAATCAATTATGCTTTTCTTCGGAATGATGTACCGCTTGCCAACCCTCAGCGTAAAAATCCTGCCTGATTTCAATAAATCGTAGACAGTCACCTTGCTGATGTGAAGCATATTAGCGACATCTGCTACAGATACAACATCATCGTATTCGGTAAACATTTCTATATTCATTTTTTCGCACCTTTCGTTTGGAAGAAAAGCCCGCTGTGTATAAAGAATAACACAACGGGCTCTCATTTAACAAATGTGCAAATCAAATAATCTTATGCGGCAAGAAAATCTATCACGCTTTTCTTGGGTATGACATATTTTTTGCCGACTCTCAGTGTGTGGATTTTATCGGTTTTCAGCAAATTGTAAACCGTTACTCTGCCGAGATGGAGCATCTCCATAACCTCCTCGACCGTTACCACGTCGTTATATTCGGTAAACATTTCATAAACCTTTTCAGCCATAGCTTTCACCTCGCTTCCCTGTTTCTGTTTCGGACACGGCGCTGATAGTCGGCTTGCGCCAGCTTCATCATTCGCCGTTGAACTTCCTGCGGACTGCATTTCGGAAAATATTTACTCAGCTCGTCATATTGAAAGCTGATTTTCTCTCGCTGATTGGGCTTGTCCTCCGAAATAATTCTTTCAATTATTTTGCTGTCAAGTCTGCCCGATTGCGAGAGCTTTTTCATTTGGATTGCCTGTGAGAGCGAGGGCGTTTTGTCCTCCAACTCTATCGCTTCAAGCAAGTCCTGCTGCTCATATTCATCGAGATAAGGCAGCTCTACACCGACGCTGAAAGCAATACGCTCCTCGTCAACCATTTTCAAAAGCTGCGGAATCAACTTCGTCAGTCTGATGTATCGCTGCACCTGCCTTCCGCTGTCGGTGTTGGAAACAGTATCTCTTGACTTGTGGACAACTTGTCCACAGGCTTTTCCTTGATGACTTATCGCTTCCAGCTTCATCTTGTAAGCGAACGCTTTTTCACTCGGCAGGATATGCTCACGCTGTAGGTTAGCGTCAACCATAGCGATTACCGCTTCATCATCCGTCATTTCTCTGACAATCACGGGGATATTTTCAAGCCCGAGCTTGCCGATACTCTCGACAATCTTTGCCATATCCTCATTGTCAGCCACGGTGAACGGATGATTACGGAACGGCTGTATTTCGTTTATGGGAATGCTTTGAACATTCTCTGTTGTTTGATATTTCAATAAGTGTTCTCCTTTCTCTACTTCCACTTGATCGGACTTTTCTCTGGTCGTAAAAACTCGCTCTCAATATTGCTGATAAAATACACCCAGCGTTTTATTTCACGCTCGACGGTATCCTTGTCAACAACACCGAGTTGGTACGACCTTTCCAAAAGCTTTTGTGCTGTGTGGATCATTTCATTAATTGAGTTTATCGCCTGAAAAAATCTGTCATCCGGTCGCCCTCTCGGCTCATAGCCTTTGATTAACATTCGGATGACGCTTGACTGCGGCAAGCCTGTCAATGCAACCTTTCTTCTGAATTCAGTTTCTTCCTCCGGTGTAAACCAAAATTGCTTTTTGATTCTGTTGCTCATTTCTTTCTCCTTCCTGTTCGGGGTATTAGGGTTCTCCCTAACAAGCTGCACTGCCTTTGCTCCGTTGGGAGTAAAAACAGTATGCTTGCTAAGCTTCGGCAACTACCGTTCAACTCCCTTGGGAGTATGAATGGTCTGCTTGCTAAGACTGCGCACAGTTTCCGAAGCTTGCGTGTTTGGGAGTACAAACACACTGCTTGCTAAGATTTATCATTCATTCCTGAACTGTCAACAAATCTGTCACGCTATTCTCGTTTTTCACTGCGCCGATAACGGTAGAGCTCGATGATTCTCTTTCGGTTTGTCCGTCTGAAATATACATCAATACCGTCACTGAAATACAGGTCGATACAAAACTTATTGAGTAGCTTCGTAACTGTATTCGGCGGCGTAGCGGTATCGTTCATAGCGTTAAGCAGGTCTGTAGCCGTTCCGAGCCAGTGCGATTTGTCATCCATAAAACGCCTTAGCCTTCCGAAAAACGGATGCTCCTCGGTCAACTTCGGATAGCCTTCACGGTCAGGCTTTTGCATAGCTTCGGCTACAATCAAATCCGCTTTCAACTTAGCTTCATTATTCCTGTCCAATGACTTCCACCTTCTCGAGATAGATTTTGTTCAGACTACTTTCCGAATAAAAAAGTCGGAGCTTCGTACCGATCGGCATATAGTAAAAGCCGAGGTAAGTCTGCCACCAGAAAATTGGTGTGATGATTTTTCTTCCGTCGTCGAGGGTGAGGAAAATGCGGATGGATTTCTTGTGTCCCTGCGCTTTCATTTCAAGCGTTCCGGTGAATTCTCCGACCTCCTCCATCATTTGATAGTCCGAAGTGTCGATCATCATTTCTCTCATCTCAATGAGCGAGAATACTTTTGCGTTGTCGTTCATTTGGTTCTCCTTTCTACTTCCCGAAAAGAAAAGTTTTTGCCGCCCATATAGGTAGGTGTGTTAAGATAAACTTCTTCTTTTTCGGTTAGTTATTTTTTTATTTGTCTATTTAGTTATTTATATATAGGAGCTGCTTCTGTCGCTCACGCTGACGGCGCTTGCGTTCTACTGCCTTCTGCCGTTTGATTATGTCGGCACATTTGTCGCAGTAGCGTTTGTTTCGAGCCTTGGAATAAAAGCGTGAGCCGCAGCTTTGACAACGCTTGTAATCGTTGTCGCAGATTAGCACCCGATACAGTTCCTTGTCGAGAGAAAGCACAGCATCCTTGAAATGGTTGCAGAAGATGTGGTATTTGGAAATCAACTGCACACAGGTATGCGTTTCTCCGTCGTCGAGCAACAGACAGTTGCCGTCCATACAGTTGCAGCACTCCCGCCTGACCAAGCGGCTGACCTTCCGAAACTGTCCTGCCTTAATTTCAACGAGCATTTGACCTCCTTTCCTGTCACGCTTAATAAGTCTGAAAATGCGATGGGGAATATAATTACTCTCCTTCGTGCGTTTCGTCGCTCAGAGGTCGCATTATGAGCGGCTCGTGAGCCTTAAAAAGCGTGACATCAAACTGTATGTTATGTGTCACACTGCCAAAGCGTACTTTCCTGACAGGCAATCCTGCTCGACGCTGTGCCGTCAGCCTTTCGGCTGCGCTCGCTCCGTAGAGGTCGTGGCGGTTTATCCTTCGCTTGGCAGCTATTAAGTTGTAAGTTTGTTTCGGCGGGTATCACATCCTTTCTAAATATCCCTTCACCCTATACGCAAAAAAGTCGGGGCAAATATAAGCCTTTTTCAAAAAAAGTTTTTGAAAAATCTGTTTTTTAAAAGAGCTATTCGGTTTTTGTTGATTATTCAGTTTTGTTTTTGTCCTCCATATATAAGGGAATGGGAGCGTTCAAAAATTAACCATAATTGGACAATTTTTTTAATTTTGTAGCTTTGCATAAATTCGGTGTATTGTTTTTGTGCAATTTTTTGTTTAGAAAAAGCCCTTCACTTATATGGACAAAATGAAGCCTTTTGGCAGGGTGTTTTTCAAAAGTTCTTTGATAAATCTGCGTTTTGCACAAAAGCGAGGTTGTGTTTTTGTGCAATGTTCTATTGTGTTGGTTTTCTCAAATATCATCAGACATCTAACACTGTCACGCTTAATAAGTCTGAAAATGCGGTTGGTAATATAATTACTACCCTTCGGGCGTTTCATCGCTCAGAGGACGCATACAGAGCGGCTTGTGAGAACTTAAAAGCGTGACATCAAACTGTATGTTGTGTGTCAGCACTGCCAAAGCGTACTTTCCTGACAGGCAATCCTGCTCGACGCTGTGCCGTCAGCCTTCCGGCTGCGCTCGATCCGTAGAGGTCGTGGCGGTTTATCCTTCGCTTGGCAGCTATTCAGTTGTAGGTTTATTTCGGTTGGCATCACCTCCTTTCTAAATATTCCTTCACCTATACCCAATGGGAAAGGTCATTTTTTAAGTCTGTTTCAAAAATTTTTTGCAAAAAAATAGCGCCTGCCATAAAGACAAGCGCAAAAAGTCCCACTTACAATTTGTAAGCGGGACAGATTCGTTTTGTTTATTATCCAACAATCATTTTATTGGTTTTTCTTAGATACTTTGCAGGAATAGGTTCTTTCATTTTCCAAATGATATTCATAGGTTTAGAATCCGTATGACTGACATAATCAGCCAATCCGATAAAAGAATACGGGGCCGCTTTTCCAGTGATATTATCATTTTTTCTTTCACGTACAAACAGCAATTCCTTGACACCCATTGACTGATGATTGATATACCTTGTACCTGTATTACTTGTATCAGACGTTGCTCCCTGACTTTGCCATATGTGAAAACTATGTTAAGTCGCCCAATGGTCTTAAGCATTATCATCTCTTCTATCCCAACGATAAAAGGAGTATTTATTCTTTCTTTATAGAAACTCCTTCTCTTCAAAAACCTTTATTTATTGTAAAACTTTATAATATTATAAAAGACAGTGAAGATTTTAATATTAATCAGTTTACTGAGTGGGAATTAATTAAAAAAGTCTGAAAATCCAGTAATATCAAGGGTTTCAAGGTTTTCAAAGAGCCCGTTGATAAGATTCTGCTCGTTACCCTTTATCGTATGTATCGAGTGGTTTGTGAGTAAAAAGTAATATCTTGTGGCTCGCAAAAATACCATATTAACATTAAACCCCGTGCTGACGGATTAAAGTCAGTACGGGGTTTTTGTCGTTTGCATTATTTTAATTTATCCTTAAACGCTTCAGCCATAGTATCACTGAAATTCTGTGACGGTACTTTTACAAAATCGGAAGCTTCATCATACTTCGGATAATTGTAGCGCCACTTGTCATATTCGTCACGGTTAATATCGCCGTTATGATATTTCTCGGATTGTTCAGCCCACGCATTAAGCATTATTATAAAGGAGGTGTTTTTTATGACAGAAAAGTCTTTTATCAGAGCCGATGAGGTTGCAGAGGAATTGGATGTATCGAAATCTTATGCATATAAGGTTATAAAACAGCTCAATGATGAGTTGAGTGCAAAAGGATATATCACAGTTGCAGGACGCATCAGCCGACAGTATTTTAATGAAAGAGTTTACGGAGCAGAAAGGAGAGAGGTATAATGCCGGCTTATAAAAACAAAGATAACGGAACTTGGTATGTGATGACTCAATACACAAATTGGAAAGGCGAACGCAAGCCAAAGTGTAAACGAAGATTTGATACCAAACGAGAGGCGCAGGAGTGGGAGCATACTTTCCGACAACAAAATTCTGGAGATTTGGATATGCCCTTTTCCGTTTTTGTTGAAATCTACTGTCAAGAGCAAAAGCCACGATTAAAGGAAAGCACTTGGCAAACAAAAGAAAATATTATTCAGCAGAAAATTCTGCCGTATTTTGAAAATTAGATTACAACCAAAGATGTAAGAGCTTGGCAAAATGAAATGCTTGCATATCGTAATGAGGATAATAAGCCCTATTCATCATCCTACCTGAAAACGCTGCACAATCAACTTTCCGCCATATTTAATTATGCGGTAAGATTTTATGATTTGCGTAGCAATACCGCCGCAAAAGCCAGAAATATGGGTAGTGAAGAACGCAAGGAAATGCTATTTTGGACGAAGGAAGAATATCAAAAGTTCTCCGAAGTAATGATGGATAGAATACTACTTCGAGCGAATCAATAGTCATAGTTCAGCACCCTATTTGCACGATATTTTAAGGCGGTGGACAGCTACCACAGGTTAAACATTACAAACGGCAACCTATATCGTGAGAACGAAATGTTATCGAAAATAAACAGCAAGCTGAAAAATGAAAACGAAAATCTGCGTTCAGAGGTCAAAGATTACAAGCTTTTGCGCAAAGTTTTCGGGCATAAACAGATAGATGAATTGCTTGAACAGGCAAGAAACATCAAAGGTCATAAGCGTGAAAAACCACGCTCAAGATAAATAAATTTTGGAGGTAAAACAAAATGACAAACACAATTTTTGAACAAATGGGCGGTACTTACACACAGGTCGGCGACTATATGTCGCCCGATTTATTACCGGCGGAAGAAGAAAAGGAAGCACATATCGGCATTTGGGGATTGAGGCATAAACGCTATTTGAAGCAAAATCATAAGGTGTTTTATTACAATTTGCTGACAAGCGGTAAGCTCAATTCATATCTTACCGATATTGAACAGCAGGCTCAAGACCTTTTTCTCTGGCTGGTAAAAGAACTTGCCGAAAAAGAAAATGTTAACGAAGAACTCAAGGCTGAAAATCTAATGCTTTGGGTACAGAAAATGAATAATATTCGTAATAGAGCGATAGAGGTCGTGAATACAAAACTTATTTTTACGGTATAAACACAAAGACGGCAAGGAGAGATACCTTCCCTTGCCGTCAATAATTATTTTCTATTTGCCCAAAAAGTGAGATACATTTGAGCGACCGATTCAAGCAACACAAACAATATATGTAAAATAATAAATATACAAACAGCTGTGATATATTTTAATGTTTCAATCGGCAAGAGATTTCTTAATAGCGAAATTGCAATAAGTACGACTAAATATATGATTTCAACAATAGCATTGTAAGCAATATTGGAAAGCAATATCTGAAACAGAGACAATTGCTTTCCGTCAACCGGCTTATATTGTTTTTTGTTTGAGTCAGTTTCTTTCAAGCATTGTATGTTTTTGTTGTCCGCAGATACTAAAATTGTAATGATTGCTATGGAAAAAGAAATTAGAATTGCTACAATACTTATTTGTGTATCTATAAATTCATAAAAGGTTAATATAATTTTTTCTGAATTGCCGATATTGGAAAATATAGCAAATAGTAATGATGCTATTGCAATTATAAGCGGAATAATAAACTTGTTATAGAGCTTCTTTCTTGATGTGAAATAGTCTTTGATTGGAACAAATATTATATTTTTCATTTTTTGTTCCTCATTTCTTCTATAAACTCCTGTGCTTTTACAAAGAAATCAACACTATTTACTTCATTCGTTATAATTTCTGAACTAACTGATAAGTAATGTTTCATTTTCATAAGGTCTGTATCGACTTCAAATTGGCCGGACGCCTTTGTTCCTTTAACCGAAATCTTCTTTATCCTATTGTTACTTTGCAAATCATCATAATATGCTTTAATAAGATTATCTGGGAATTTTTTAACTCCTTTAGGTCGTTTAATCCAAATTTCAACTTCATCATCTATTTCATCTCGATTAGCAAATTGCATAAAATCATCTTTTATAACATCTTTGCTGACCGTTAATTTAAGTGCGGATGTCGTTTTGGCGTCTTTTAGTGATGCTATAAAATCATCTCCTGGCATAATTTCGTATGACAGCTCATAATGGTATTTATCATCACTATCCTCATTATAATTTTCAAATTGAGTGTTTAGATAGTCAATAATACAATTTATTGATATTCCATAGTGATTGCTTTCGTGAACGGCAAGAAAGCGATGCTGCCCTTTTGTAAGACGTACACATAAATGTGTTTTTTCTTCATCTCCGTCTTTTTGACGTTTGCGTGTGCCGAGTTCTGTCATTGTTTCGGTATCAATTTCGTTTCTAACGTGATTATATTTTGCAGACTTAAAAATCACATTATAATTTCCGTTTTTCAAATCTTCAAACGAATCAAGCCACACAACTTTTTCAGAACTTGTAATATCTTTTTTTCTGTCGTTTAGACTTTTTTGAGTAATATAAGACAGTAAAGCTGAAAATGCAGCGACTATTTGTTGTATATCATAAACAGAAGAGTCGTTGCTATCTTTTTGCTTTGATATAGCAAGATAATAAAAGTAAATTGGAACATTTTTCTTTTGTTCTTGGCTATTCATTTTTAATTACCCCCCTCATAACACATCAGACAACAACTTCCAACTATCGCTTTTAATATCATCGGAATATGTTTCCGTACAAATACAAAGTTCACCACTTTGTTTATCTTGTCTGACTATGCCGCCAAATAGATTATACTTATCGGTATAATTTTTTAATACGCCAAATTTTTTAGCTGTATATTTATCAATATCTTCACTATCACCAGATTTCGTAAATCCGCCTTTTGTTTCGATTATCCATACCTTGCCATCGGTTGTTCCAATAATATAATCGGGATAAAACGATTTTTGTTTTCCGAAGTTATCCGTATAAACAATAGAAAAATATTCAATTCCTTTGTCTCCGTTTTTATAAAACCATTGAATATTTTTACTGCTTTCACAATATCGTTCAAAAAGTTTTTCCGGCAATGAGCGATTTTCCGCAGAAGAAAGATATCCTTTATACACATTTTTTGTAAATTCTGTTTGCGATTTTGATGTCCCATCATAGGTGAAAATCATTTCCAACGGAAATCCAATTGGTTTTTCTGTTGTTTTTGGAATTGACAAGGTTAGTTGCAGTGTTTCATCTGCCATAGCGTCACGAACATCTTCAACCAGTAAGCGTTCATTATTAATTATAAATGAATATAGTTCCCTTGTTTCAACTTTTAGAATTTTAGAATCGCAGCGCAATCCGTTAAGGAATAATTTGCGCATAATTGTGTTGGTACTATTGTAATCCAAATTCACTTTATATCCTATTTCCGCAACACAATGATGATATTCTTTGCCGTGCTTATGTGTATTTAACGGCTCGTGTATAGAAATATCATTTAATCCGGTTATATTTTCTTTTGATAGAGTGTTCACTGAACCTGACTTTGTAAAATCGATAATATCCTCAGAGAAAGAATAACCGTGTGCCTCTAACAATGTTCTGTTTTTGACCGTATCATTTGTAATACGATATTTCTTTTCAAAATACTGGTGTATTACTTTTAGTGATAGTTTTGCATCACGTGGATATGGTATATCTGTCTTGTATTCACTGATGATTGTAAATGAACGATGCTCCGGCTTTAAAAACACCTTGTATGCGTCAAGAGCACCTTTTCCCAAACTCAGTTTTACACTCTCTGTAAATTTTTCATCTAATGTGTACAAATAGCAACTATCAAGCAAGTCATTTTCATAATGCTTTGCTTCAGGCATACGGCGAATGCGTCCGATTGTCTGAATCTCAAAAGTCTCACTCATATTATCACGAAGTTTAACAAGAATTTGTGCTCTCGGACAATCCCATCCGGTTGCGACCGCTTGCTTAATAATAACTGCAATAGGCTCTGCGTTGAGTTCTTCTATATCTTCGAGATTTTGCTTCTTGTCAGAAAGCCATACGGCAAGTAAATTGTTTTCGTAAGTAATACCTTTACTCTCAAAATATTCCTCAACTCTATCGAGTAAGGCGTCAGACTTATTCGGAATTTGTACGATGATAAGCGGATTGATTTCTGCTTTTTGTTTTGCATATTCAGAGCACAATTCACGTTGTTTGTTTATTGCTTTATCTAGTAAATATGTAATTTGATCATCAACATTTATATGCTGCTCAAAATTTTCGTTAATAATAAGTAACTTTTTAATTAACCCTTCCGCTATAACATCTTCTTCGGGAATATCAATCAAAATAGCGTTTTTATAGTTTTTAGGCGTAGCAGAGCAGCGAATAATCTTATCTGAACGAAAAAGTTCAATAATATCATCTGCTTTAATTGTGTCGTTTTGATGAGACTCATCGACAATAATTTTAAAGGTTAAACCATCATCAAGTGCATTTCGTATATGTTCTATAAAATTAGTGCGTTCGCTGTCTTTTAATGCATTATTGCCTTTCTTGGTCAATTTTTCCCAGTTAATAAAGCAGGCATCATTTTCTTCAAAGCCGGAAGTCATAATATCTGATAGCAATTTTGTTTGGCTTCCGTGGATATATTTATCCATTTTTTCTTTACTTTGTTCCTCAAGGTTGCCCTTGCCGGGAGTAAGCCAAATAAACACAGTTTTATGATTGCTTTTAAAATACTCATCCATAAAACTCGTTAGAATAATAGTTTTTCCGCTGCCCGTACAACTTTTGAGTATAATATCTCTGTTGGGTTGTTCCATTGCATCAGTTAAGTCAGAAATAGCCTTTATCTGAAAATTTGCAAGGGTAATATTCATTTTTTAGCCCTCCAATTCCTTGTAATAGTAATCTGGGATAATATTTATTGAAATCTTTCTGTTTTTCAATATCTGTGCCTGTTGTGAATCCATTAAAATGTCGTGACCTAAGTACAACTTTTGATATTTGGTATTGTTTTCAAGCTGAGAAATAAAGTCATCGAGTTCTTCCTCAGTAAGCACGATTCCGATTTTATCGTTGCCCGTGAAATTCACGCCGTTTTCAAGTTCAACAAGTTCACGAATATGCAAAAGCAGCTCGTCGGCGTATTCGTAGTACATACGATCGGAGATGGGAATATAGTCAACTTTATAATATTTAAGACTTGCGGTGTACCCCTCTTTTTCAATCACACGCTTGATACGCTCGTATGTAATATCACGACAGATATTGTTTTCGTTATTGGTGCAAAGAATAAATTTGCGGTTGCCACCGTCCGCTGCATTCAGCTTCATAACGGCGTGTCCTGTTGTTCCGCTTCCGGCGAAAAAATCTAAAATGGTATTGTTTTTCCCCTGTTTAAGCGAGACAAGGTATTCAATCAAGTCTAAGTTTTTTGGATTGCTAAATGTTGCTCTAACACCCATTACATCCGTCAAAACATTCGTTCCGTCATTTGTTGAATAATCCACAATACTTCTCGAGTTACTTTGCTCTATAGAAATATAGAATAACTTCCCATTTTGTTCAATGATACTTTCAGCAGGAACAAAGGTGCGTTTTTTTACGGATAAATTCGAGCGTTTACCTGTAATAATGATATTATCGGTTTCATTATTAAATTTTTCTAATGCCCACGTCCAACACCCCAATTTGCCACGAACTTTTGGTGGCAATATTGGAATATAGCCTTTTTCTATAAGCGATTCATCGTGAGAGTATATCTCTTCAATAGAATTAGATGTACGGGCTAATTCTACATCGTAGTCTGCGATTGCAATTTTATCGTCTGTGTTGGGATTATAATATATCGTATATCCAAGATTTGGTCGAGCGTTAAGAGTGCCTCCTTCACCGCGAGTTGTAATTGCATCACCGACATAATAATATCTATTACCCTCTTTTACAGCGGGACGATATTTTTGTTTAATCTGTAACAAAGTAGGTTTCACACGGGAACCGTTAATATAAAGAGTTTTCTTTCTATAAGCAAGGATATATTCGTGATTTTTCTGTATATTTACAGTATCGTTTTTTGCGTTCATCTTGTTTTGTATGATAATGCCCATAAAATTATCTGCGCTAAATACATCGTCGCACAACAATTTTAAAGGCGCTTGCTCATTATCATCGATTTGAATAAATATTGCACCTTCATTTGAAAGAAGTTTTTTTGCAATAGTTAATCTTTCTGACATAAAGGAAACCCATTTACTGTGTTTGAACGAGTCTTCAGAATCAACAAAAATATCATCATATATAAAATCCTTATTGCCAGTATTATACGGCGGATCTATGTAAATAAGGTCAATTTTACCCTTATGTGTCTTTTCAAGTAATTTGAGCGAAGCAAGGTTGTCCCCCTCAATGAGAAAATTCATCTGTCCGCCATTATCAATGAACAAGTCTTTATCTTCGGACAGTACCGGTGTATGTGTGTCCAAAACCTCGTCAATTTCCTCACGGTGTTCCTCGAAAACAAGTCCGTATTTCTTTCCGTTCACATCTTTTTCAAGATCGGAAAGATAAGAGAGCAGGTTGCCTGTGTTTTCGTCCTGCGGTGCAGCAACAATATAATTGCGGATTTCTTTGATTTTATTCAGCAAGTCCTCTCGTTTTTGTTTTGATATATTAGTGCTCATATTGTTCTCCTAAAATTCATTTGGTATATTCTTATGGAAAGAAAGACGATACCGCTTCTCTATAGATTTAATTTCCTGCCTGAACGAATTTCTAAATTGCTTCATTGCCTTATCAAATTGTAAATCATTCCACGAGCCCTCCTGTGTATGATTTTTGTATATTATATTTGGCAAATCAAGAGATGAAAGAGCATCTAAATACTGATTGCAGGCTTTAATCATATTACGAATAATAGAAAGATCATCTTTCCTAAAAGCAGTGTCTTCAGTAATAGAAACAAGTTGTTTTTTTATTTCTAAAACCGACTCTATACACCATTCTTTCTTTTCCATCTCAATAGGATTAACTAATATTCTTTTGGATTCCAAATAAAACAATAAAAAAGAAAATTTATCTTTTACAGAATTAGTCTTGTTCCACGAAACGCCGCCAAAAGGCGTACTGATACCATTAAGTTCATATTTCATTTTAAACACCCCTTGTTATTTCCACCTGCCGTTTTGTGCAGTCCAAGTAGCTGTAAACAAATTATCTTCCACCGTAGCCGTAAACGGCTCAGTCAAGAAATCTTTTATCATCCTTAGTATCGTGGCATAGTCATCAGTTTTAGTATCTATCTTCCTGCAAAATGCTTTCCATTTCTTTTGCATTGCATCATTTTCGGCAAAAGCCATAACCTGTTCAAATTGTTCTATCGTAAAGGCGTGTCCACGATTTTCAAAAGTCTTTTTAAGTGCTTTTGTCAGCGTTGCACCGTCAAAATCAAACTTATTGGCAAGATAATAAATATCATAATAATCTTTCATTCGGCTTGAAAATTCCATTAAATCGAGAATTGCATCAAGCTTTTCGGCAATTGTTGTTTCCAACGAATATGTATTTACCGTCGGAGAAGCAAAATCATCAAGCTGTGTAGGAATTTTTCGCTTTTCCTGTTTAGGCACGATGACATCACCAACGCCGAAATCAATGCTGAAAGGCGTTCTCGTATTTTTGATATGCGCAACAAGCGATGCACCGATACCAGCGTATTTCTTTGCAATAGCAATGGGAGCAACATCTGTTATCTCAAATGTAACAAATCCATTTTCAGTAGGTGCTGCGATAATTTCTTCAAGCACAACTCGCAGTTGTTCAGGAGTGTTTGCCATTTGTCGAAGTAAAAAGTCAACATCTACCGTAACTCTGCTGTCAAATCCGGTAAGTGAATAGATAAACAATCCGCCTTTGAGAACAAAATTTTCTGCGTATTTTGATTTTTCGAGTCTACGCAAAAATTCTTCCTGACAAAAGAGTTGTAAGCAAAGTTGATAACTTCTGCCGGTTTCTTTGGCTTTATTTTTCAGCCTTGTAAGCACAGATGCGGCAATATCAGCCATTGAGCAGCACCTCCATCAGTTCGGTAACTTTTTTATACACACGCAATTTTTGGGAATAAGCAGAAAGATTATTCAGATTCTTTTTGTCGTCTTTTACATAAGCGTTAATAGCCTTGTTGAAAATTTCGTTATCTAATCTTGAACGATATTTGAAACAATCACATA
>ERZ773149.151-NODE-151-length-72289-cov-10.862267_pt1 | contig 72289 bp, 54 predicted proteins | sample MGYA00511081_ERZ773149 | MGnify/ENA primary metagenome ERZ773149 (study PRJEB29015, sample SAMEA2737846) | human gut metagenome | biome: human gut; feature: human-associated habitat; material: faeces | place: China | collected 2012 ...
TACCTGTTTTCAGCTATTCAGTACTTGATACAATGAATGTTCATGCACTTTAGCACTTGTTATGAGGTAACTGTTTAAAGAAAAAGTCCAAAAATCAATAATTTGGGGCTTGAAATTATAGGAAGGAAAAACGTTAAGTGATGGATGATTTTAGAATGTGCGTTATGGGGGAGATGATAAAGGAAAGAAAAAAATATTTTGAACAAGTTACTACAATGTGTATTATTTTAGCTATAGCTTGTGTTATTTTTGAAAAATATATATTTGAAGGTTATCAATTTTTGACACTAAATAACAATATGTGTTCAGATTTAATACGGGCAAATTATCCTACATATATGCATTTATATGATTTACTTTTTGAAAAGTGGTCATGGTGGTCATGGGAAATGGGAATTGGAACAACCATGGTATCGCATATAGATTGTGTTTTCGATCCATTTACCTATATTTGTTTTATTGGTGGACGAAATAACATAGGCTATTTCATGGTTTGGAGTATGATAGTGAAATTAATGTTTGAAGGTTTTACCTTTTCTTTATATGTTAAACAGTTCGTAACAAATTCTTTTTCTATCATCATTTCGTCTGTAATGTATGCATATTGTGGGTACTCTATGATTATGGGAACAAACTTAGCTCTTGGAACCGTTTTAGTGTATTTTCCATTAATCTTATTAGGAATTGAAAAACTTTTAAAATATGAAAAGACATCTACTTCTATGGTTTTGGGTTTGATTGGAGTGGCATGCTTATCACTTTATTTTTATTTTGAAGTTGGTATATTAAGTTTGTTATATTTGATAGTTAGAGGCGTGGCTGAAAAAAAACTCAAATTAAATCAAATTGTTAAGTTGGGAATTGTTGGGATAATTTGTTTTATGCTTGCATCGTTTACTTTGTTACCACAAATCTCAACGCTAATTACTAATGCAAGAATAAACGAAGGAAAAGATATATTGTTTTCATTGAATTTGTTTATTCCAAATGCTAAGAGTGTATATTCTCTTTTCTTAAGAATGTTAGGTTTAAATTTGTTGGGGAATAATATACAAACACCATATAGTGGAGTGAATGTTTTTGGAGGTATTGATTATTTTCAAAACGAATGTTATACAACATGTTTATGTTTGCCTTTGATAATGCTATTAATTTGGAATAAAAGAAAAAGTTACAAGAAATATGTTTGGTATTTAATATTTTTCCTTTGTGCAATATCAGTTCCTTTTTTTTCGTACATGTTGAATGCTTTTTCTACAATAAATGAAAGATGGATTTTTATTTTTCACTGTTTGATATGTGTGTTAATAGCAATTTCAATAGATGATGTAGTTGTAAATAAACATATAAATATATATGGATTATTATTAAGTTTTGCTGTTGTTAAATTCGTAATTAGATTGAGTCTAAGGAGACTTGTTGGCAATGGTGGTGCTGACATAGTTTTTAACGAAAATAAGGGAAGTTACATAGCTATTATTATTGTTTATTTGTTATTTTTGTTGCTGTGCATTTTTTACAATAAGTATAAGGATAGAAAAGGCGTTATAGTAGTACTAGCTATCTGTTGTTTTATATTATTTACATATGAAACTGTACAAAATTACAAGTTTTGGTTTATAAATGACAATAATTTGTATGTAGAACAGAACGAAAACTCATATACTGATAGTAGTTTAAAAGTAATTAATCAATTAAATGAACAAGACGATACGTGGTACAGAATATATAAGGATTTTGATTCTGTGTATGATAGTGCAGGAATACCATCAGATAATGATGCAATGGTTCAAAAATATTATGGGGTAAAATGTTATAACTCACAAAACAATTCTAGTTATATTGATTTTTTGCAAAAAATGGGGATATATGTAGGATGCTTAGTTAATTATAGAGAAATGAGAGCTAATAATATTATGCCAGAACAGTTGACGGGGGCAGGCTTAAATTATATAAATGGTGTCGATGATAAGTATGAATTATTATCGTATTTGGGAGTAAAGTATTATTTAAAGAAAAAAGATCAAGATATAGATATTGAAAAATATGGCTTTAAATACTTATATTCATATGAAGATATTGAGGTTTATCAAAATATGCAATTTAACGACTTGATTATATGCAATGACAACACAATGATTGAAAAAGAATTTGACAAACTAAACTATGAAGAAAGAATGAATGTGTTACTAAATACTACAATAGCAGAAGAGACGGATGATTGCTTGGTTAGTGATGCATCTGTAGCTATGCAATCGTTTGAAGATGATAGAGTAAACTTTGAAGTTGACGTTAAAAATGAACAGTCTAATATAGCATTTCTTATTCCATATGATGAAGGATGGACTGCATATGTTGATGGTAGAAAAAGTGATTTAAAGAAATATAATATAGGATTTTTAGGTTTGAAAGTTTCACATGGCAAGCATACAATTGAATTAGCCTTTTTCCCTAGAATGTTAAGAGAGGGAATTGTTGTGTCATGCACTACTTTGGTTTGTTTGGTTCTAGTATTTACAATTCGTAAGTTGATGTATCATAGAAAAAATATATACTGGGAGTCTAAATAATACAAAATTTATGTAGGTATTTATGAAGTCCGAATTTTTAACATGTATAGAGGTTTGGTTGTTAAGACAAAAATCTAAGATTTTTAGAACGAACGGATATCGTTGATAAGTTGGGAAAAACATGGAGAGAATAGATAGTGGAATTCTCTCCTGCACCATTTATGCTAAGCTACATATGACAATAGCATTGTCGGATAATAGTATTTCAGCAGGTGCCGGATAGTTATGTGTAGGATGGCGTCGTCTCAAAGTTACAGGTGAAGATTATACTGTCCAATGTCGGTTCAAGATTACTTGATGTTATTCTGTTGTGTCAGATAAACTTGTTTATATTTGAAGCTGCGAAAATAACTCTCAATCATGATGTTATCTATCCAACGACTTTTTCGTATATGTTTTGCCAGATGCCATTTTCTTTACAAAATCTATATATTGTTGGATGGTCAACTTGCAGCCTTGATTAGAATTCAGCATTTGCTTTTTTGATACTTGAATTTTTTTTCAAAATATTAATGAACATTCTAGCAATAGGCGGTTCATCTATTTTCTGACTAATGATACAATGACTGTGTTAATCAATAATCGATGTCAGGTATAAAAACTCGCTTGATTGGAATATATGTAATGTCAATTGACAATACCTGATTTGACTTATCTGTGATAATAGATAGTGATGGTACATACAGAAGTGAGTATTTATAATGATGATATGAGCGAGAAAAGGTGTTTTCCACTTGTTTGATACATAAATTACTCCGTTGCCACGCAACTCCCATTCGGAATCCGTTGGGTTACTAAGTAAAATTACTAGTTTTTCACGTGTGCCTAGTGCTAGAATCACCTCAGGTCAACAAGGGGATAGATCTTAATGTGCAGGCTAGAACTATGACTATTTGACCTTTATATAATAGTGGAACTGAAATTGTAAAATTTTAGAGAGGAATAAGTATGAAAGATAAAATAGTAACTATTATCGATTATGTAAATAAACTGTTAGCTGTTATGTTATCAGTTTATTTTATCGCAACACTAATTTATAAAAACCAATATGTATTTATTTCAATTAATGTGTTAATGCTTGGAATAATGATAAGTATTTATTTGGATTATTTGATATATATATTTGGAAATTTTAAAGAAAATGTGCTAATCAATAAGGTGATAAGAGGGTGTGTGTGGGCTGTTGCCATATGTGTATGCAATAGGAAAGGTTTTCTTTTTGGGGGGATTATTTCACTAATATTTTTGTTTTATATTTCAAATAAAAAGAGAAAAAGCTTTGATATGCCGGTTACAATTTTGGCCACATGCATTTTTATGGAGTTTATAAGTATTATAGATATCTTTTTTGATGGACAATACAGATATCTGTCTAAGGCATTTAATAACTCATTAGGTGTAGATATTGTATTTGTTATAGGAATTGTATTATATATTTATTCTGATAAGGTTACAGATTTGCTAATGAAGTTACCATCAATTGAAAAGAGCAATGAAGATGATTTAGATAATATTGACAATGAAGTTGGCGAAAAAACACAAACTATATATATGGGAATGGTTTTTTTGGGAGCATTATTAGGATTACACTTGTACAGTTCTTTATGCATTGATAAAGGGTATTTGCACATACTAATGTCTTCTTTAATAATAATTTTTCAAATTATCATATTGTATGAGTTATTTGGCAAATTGTTTGAAAAATTAGATAACTCAAACATATTGATGATATCAATAGCCACTGTATGTTTACCATATATAAATTACAGAAATTATAGTTTAAAAGCAGCTTTAATATATTTAATCTCGTTTTCGATTTTATTTTGTATATTTAAGATGTTTAAGGGCAATAAGATAAAATGGATAGCAGTAATAATTATTACAATAGCGGGCACGATTTCCTTATTCCTAAATGGAAATTATACAATTCCAATTATAAATGTTATATTTGGAATGATTTTAGGAAAAGCTATTCAAAAAAATAAAAAATTTGCAATTTGTATCTGTATATTTATGATTATATGTAGTCAATGTATTATTGGAGAAATATTTATAAAACCTATAAAATCATATAATGATTCTATAAGTCAATGTACTAATATTAATGAAAAAATAGATAAAAACATACATAATAATTTATTAAATGATAACGAAATAATATATTTTTAGTAGGCACTCAATAATTGAGTACCTCTTGGTACAATTCTGCTTTGTGATATGAACGGAACTTTATTATTACGAAATAGCGGATTTTAATGTATACAATTGATTGTGGAACAAGTTTTCTTAAAGCTGCATTAGTTGGAAAGATGAATGGGCATTAGAGAAAAGTGAAAGGGGAAGTTATCTGGAAGAGATAGCTTCCATTGTTGATATGAAGAACATTGAAAGTACAGATATGCCGTTGAAAGCAGGCATAGCAAGTACTAATTTATAGATCAGGAAACGTTTTGTGGATTATGGATGTATGTAAAGGAAGTTAATGATGGCAGACTATAGTAAGATAGAATATTTTGTGATTGATGTTGATGGAACAATGACAGATGCCGGAATTTATTATGATGATTCTGGCAACGAATTAAAGAAGTTCTGCACGAAAGATGCCGCAGGTTTTTTTACTGCGCATGCAGTTGGAATGAAGATTATTGTTCTGACTGGAAGGGAATGTAAAGCAGTGACAAGACGGATGCAGGAAATGAGTGTGGAGTTTATTTGTCAGAATATAAAAGACAAAAAAAACTTTTTAATATCATTATTGAAAGAACATGGAATTGAAAAAGAACAGTTGGGGTATATTGGGGATGATTTAAATGATTTGCCGGCAATGTCGTTGGCTGATTTCGTTGGTTGTCCAAAGGATTCATGCGAAGAAATTCTTGAGAGAGCAGATTATGTTTCAGATTATTGCGGTGGATCGGGAGCTGTCAGAGATATTATCTGTCATGTTCTAAAAGAACGTGGTCAATGGGATGAGGCAATCAGGCAGGTTTATAAATTATAGTTTGGAAGTATAGAACTGGAAATTTTATAAATAGGATTTTAAGGTCTCCTATGACAAAATATTAAGTCATAGGAGACCTTATTGTTTTATGGGAAAAAATAAGTGTTCGGTTTTAAGTTTTATAACACTCATTGAACAACGAATCTGAGTTTTTGGAGGCGCAATGTTGAATAACATCAAAATATAGTTTATAATACATTTTTGATGGAAAATTTTGCGGGGGAATAAATGAAAAAGAACAATGATTCAAAAAAAGATGATAATAATGATTCGAAAAAAGATAAGAAAAACAAGGGTATATGGATAGGAATAGTTCTTAGTTGTTGACAGAGAAATGGGATATATATATCGATGAATGTCCTTTGGAGGAATGGACTGTAGAGAACAAAGACATAGAAGAATTAATAAGTATCAGGGAGAAGCTTTCTCGATAATACAGATTGATTCGGGAGAAACAGATATGAAATGGAAAAGGTTAGGAGTGTGAAAATGAGCATACAGCAGGATAAAGAGAATAACATGAATTTATGGAAATTTATCGAAAAAATTTTAGATTTTATTTTATGTAAATTGTTACGATTAAAGATAAATAAAACACAATGGGACTTATTGATGCAATTTGTTAAGTTTGGGATTGTAGGATTAAGTAATACAGTTATATCGTATGTTATTTATGTTGTGACACTTATATTATTTCAAAAAAATAATCTGATACCAAGTGTTGATTATCTGGCAGCACAGGTGATTGCATTTGTTTTAAGTGTTTTGTGGTCTTTTTATTGGAATAATAAGTTTGTATTTGAAAAGGCAGATAATGAGGAACGAAATATTGTTCACGCTTTGATAAAGACTTATATATCATATGCTTTTACAGGATTGTTCCTGAACAGTATTTTTTCATTATTATGGGTAGAAGTTTTGGGTATTCCCAAAATAATTGCTCCGATTATTAATTTGCTGGTTAGTGTACCTTTGAATTTTGTTATGAATAAGTTTTGGGCATTTCGGAAGACTGAAAAATAATAGAATGAGGAATATATTATTTGAATCATTTATGAAAAAAATAAGCAGAATCATTATAAGTTTGTTGTGTATTTTGATTTTATCGAATATAATAATATTTTGTAAAACATTATATGAGCGCAATGAACAGAAAAATTTGATATTGGTGAATGTGGAAAATCCATTACCGGAAGAATATTCTGTTAAGTTGTCAGAGATTACAGAAGGAGTGATGGTTGCAGATCGCATAGAAGAACAATTGGTGAAGATGATACAGGATGCAGAGGATGATGGTGTGTATTTGAAGATTGTATCAGGCTATCGCACAATGGAGGAACAGCATCAGTTATATGCTGACGAAATACAGCTTTTTCTTGATGATGGTTATACAAAGATGGATGCTGAAAATATGGCAAAACAATGGGTTGCAGTTCCAGGAACAAGCGAACATCAGACCGGCCTTGCGGTAGATATTAATGCGATGGAAGATAAGAGTACGGGAGAGGATGTATATATATGGTTGGCGTATCATGCGCAGGAGTATGGATTCATAAGACGTTATCCACCAGACAAAGTGGACATTACGGGAATTGTTAATGAACCATGGCATTATCGGTATGTTGGCAAAAAAGCGGCAATTGAAATGAAAAATGAAAATAAATGCTTAGAGGAGTACATAGGAGTAGAAAATGGAAGAGAGACACGGTAATTTTATAGAAATATTTGGACGTAAGATAGAAAAGAAAGATTTGTATTTAATAATAATAATTGTTGTTATGGCAATTGTTTTGATTGTTACTTCATGTGTAAATTATTTTATGAGTAAAAATAAAAAAGAAGCTCAGCAGGAAGCACAGGAAGTTTTATATGTACCCGAAGTGGTTACAGAAGAGGCAGAATACACAACAGATAAGAAAGATATTGCTGCATTACAGGAGGATAATCCAGATATTTATGCATGGATAACGGTTCCGGGAACAGAAATAGATTATCCGATTTTACAGAGTACAACAAATAATTATTATTTAACACACACAGTGGAAGGTACAGAAGAGTTACCGGGTGCGATTTATACGAATCAGTGTAATAATAAAAATTTTGGTGATGCTTTGACAGTTGTATATGGACATAATATGAAGAATGGATCATACTTTGCAGGACTTCATGATTTTGGTGATACAGAATTTTTTGCAAATAACAGAGAAATTTATATTTACACGGCTGATAGAAAGATTACATATAAGATTTTTGCAGCAAGTAAGTTTTCTGATGTTTATATTCCAGATAAATATGGTGTGGCATTTGCAGCAAGCATTAATAATTTTGTAAAAGATCTGAAAGAATATGGTGCTGATGAAGATGGAAATAATTTTGCAGATGATATTGAGATTGATTCAGACGAATTTACAAAAGTATTAGTATTATCTACCTGTGTATCCGGTCAGGACGAAAACCGTTATATAGTTGCAGCAGAGAAAGACAGGGAAGAGTTGTATGAGGAATAAGATAGGAAATATTTATCTTTTTTTGATGTTTGGAATTTTTCCATTGGTTTTTCACGATTATTATTTTGATATTTTCCGGGTAAAATATTATTTTTTTGTTTACATAACAATAGTTATGTTTACGATTTTGATGTTTACGAACAATATTGATAAGAATAAAGTTCTTCGGGTATTTAGAGAAAAAGGAATGTTATGCTATATAGCATTTCTTTTTTTCACATTATGTTCTACTGTCATTTCAAAGAATCATTATGCTGCATTGACAGGTAATGCAGGAAGAAATAATGGTCTGCTTATATATATTGTTTTTTCATTAGGTTATATTGTATTAATTCAGGCTGACAGATTGTACTGGGAGATGTTTGCAGTATTAGAAATTTCAGGTGCGTTAGTTGGAAGTTTGGCGATATTAAATCATTATGGGGTTGATCCCATAGGGTTTATGACTGAAATTGGTTGGAATGATGATTTTATGTCAACAATAGGCAATGTAAGCAGTGTTGTTGAATATATGGTGATTGTGTTGGCAGTTTCTGGCATGTTTTTTATAATTGAAGAAAATAGAAAAAAAAGTATATTTCATGGAGCAGTATTTACAGTTTCCGTACTAAGTATTCTTCTTGCAGGACCAGATGCTGCATATGGAGGACTGATTTTTTTCTATTTGTTTTCTGTATTTGCAATCAAAACTGCAAAGGAGATAATTCATTATATCATTTTAGTTATGCTGTTATTAATAGCATTTTCTGGCATTGGAATTTTAAACGAGAAAAACTATCATTTTGTTGTATATCAAAAAAATTTAAGCATGATTACAAGGGCATTAGGTAAACAAAGAGGGAAGATTTATTTATTGCTTATTATTTTGATGACAGCAGGAATGATAATTTATTTTTCATCAAAACATTCCACGAAAGTTTGGGATAGAGTTCCATGGAAAAAGATATATGCAGTAGTTATGGCTGGAGTTTTTATTATAATGGCAGCAGCGTTTATTGCTGTTAATATAGGAAAAATTGAGGCAGATCCATGGACTGTTTTGGGAAAAATGAAAATTAATGATACATGGGGAACGAATAGAGGTTATATCTGGAGAACGGCATGGCAATATTATAAACAGCTTCCGGTTACAAAAAAAATTTTAGGAATCGGACCGGACACCATGTATTATGTGTATGAAGAAATGGGAACGTTTAATAGTGGAATTGCGATTGATAATGCACATTTTATTCCATTACAATTATTAGTTACACATGGCGCAGCAGGACTGATAACATGGATAGGCTGGATTGTTGGGGCTTTATATTTATGTGTTAAAAAAGCAGAGAAAAGTAAAAGATATTATTCGATTTTTATTGGAATTATTACATATTATGCGACGGCTGTGTTTGGCATAAATTTGATTAGCTCATCGGCAGTTGTTACACTGTTGACAGGACTTTGTTTTTGTCAATTTTTTGAAGAAAATATGAGTCAGGTGCAGAAGAAAAAGTGGATAGGGAATATTGTTATTTTAGTTGTGTTTTTGGTTCTGTTACTTGGATTTAAAGTTGTATGCCAGGCAGATGAAACTGTCATGTTAAATAAACTATGGATGGAATAAACGTATGAATTGCAGAAAGGTATGTGGAAATTTAACAATATTTATTATGTTTGGATTTTATCCACTCTTTATGACAAATGGGTATTATAATATCACATTAACAAAATATGCTGTATTTGGCATAGTGACATTGTTGATGAGTATGTGGGTTATTATATCAATATTTAATAAGCACCACTTATGGGAAAATCAAGCGGAGATAATTGATAAAACATGGAAAAACATGACAATGTCTGACAAATGTGTACTGGCATTTATGGTTGCTGAATTATTGGCATTTCTTGGAAGTGAGAACAAATATATTGCTTTTACAGGATGTACCAACAAATATATGGGTTTTTTTACAGCAATGTTATTAACATTACTGTATATTCTAATTAGATGTACAGAGATAAACATGGTATTTTTTACTGTTACGGCAGAAATTGCCGACTGCCTGATTGTATTATTCAGTTTTGTACAGTTTTGTGGTGTAGATTTACTTGGAATATTACAGAACGTAGAGCAGAAAATGGCAATAAATTATATTTCACCACTTGGAAATACAGGGATTTTTGGCATATATTTAATATTAATAATGCCATTGGCAATTGCAAATTTTTGTACAGCAAAGAACCATGAAGTAAAGGTTTTAAGCGGCACTACCATTTTTTTAAATTATATAGGAATGTTGATTGCCAATACAGATGCGACTTTTTTGGGGATTTTTATAGTAATTATCTTATGTGCGGTCATTTATGGTACTGATAGAAAATATGGTAAAGAATTTCTGACATGTTTGATATTAATGGGAATATCAGGGATTACATTACGTACATTATTTCTTATGGTAGATCACAGACCTATTTCCCGATTAGGGCAGATCGCATTATCTTTTCCATTTATTACACTGTTTCTTGTAATGGCAACGGTATTTTATTTTTTCTGGGGGAGAGTTGTTGATAACAAAACGATACTTTTGAAAATCAAGAAAGTAATTATATTATTGACTATAGGTGGAGTGTTATTGACAATTGGACTTATTATATATTTTAGTATTTTTAATAAACAGGCAGACTTAGGAGCTGCAGAAGCTTATCTGAAAATGAATGATGCATGGGGGAGTGGACGAGGATATGTATGGAGTAGATTGCTAAAAATATATGCGACCGAGTCTGTATGGCAGAAGGTCTTTGGAGCAGGTCAGGGAATGGTTTTAGTCCAGATGCTTCAGAATTATAAATTTGAGATGGTACAGGAGTTAAAATATATTTATGATAATGCTCACAATGTATATATACATTATTTGTGTACATTGGGAATTTTTGGAGTTGGAACATACATTGTTATGATAGTGAATGCTATTTTGGATGGAATGGAGGATTCAAATGAATCATTTGCTAAAATAGGAGCAATTACTTTATTTGCTTGTGCAGTTACAGATACTGTATCAATTCTACAACCTATCACGGTTCCCTTTTTATGGATTTGGATGGCACTCATACAGAATAATAAAGAGAAAATTAAGAAATTATAAAAATAATGTTGAAAAATGGAAGAAATAGGTATAAGATTATCAATGTAATTTAAATTCATAGGAGGTACTGTTCAAATGAAAATGACAGGAAAAAAATTTAGTGCAATAGCACTGTCATTACTTCTTGCTTTGGTATTTGCTTCTTCAGTTTTAGCAGATGGTGTGGCTACTCCATCTGAGATTGGCAAGGAAACACCAGGCGAAGTGATAACACCGGTAACATCTAACACAGATGTAAGTACAAACAATACAGGTTCATCTTCAAGCTCTTCATCTTCAGCAGCTAAAACAGTAACAAGTACATATGCGACAACATACGTTTCAGCAGATGGTACACAAAAAGCAAAATTCTGGGAGAAGAATAATTCAGGTGCAGCATTATTTGATGAGAATAATGCACTTGCTGGATACACAAATGTTGAATTTGCACAGGCATCTGTAACAGAAGGAGCAGCATATGATCAGGCAGCATCTGTTGTTACAACATTGGTTCCACAGTGTAAATTATTTAAAGTGTTTGAATTTGATATTACATCTAACGGAACAGCTATTCATCAGTTAAATGGTTACGTAAATGTAACAGTTGTTAGACCGGCTGATTTAGTAATTGGTGAAGGACAGCAGTTAGTTGTTTATCGTTTAGAGGACAACGGAACATTGACAAAATGCGAATGTGCAGTAGATGATAATTATGTATCATTTTTAACCAATCACTTCTCAACATACATTTTCTCAGTAGAAGATGTTACAACAGCAACGAATAATACAACAACTTCTCCTAAGACAGGCGAGTTCTAGGATTATTGAATGTATTTTTTAAAGAGACTTGTTTTCTGATAGACAGAGGACAAGTTTCTTTTTTTATGAATTATGCTAATATAGCTATGATTGACAAGACAAAAGGAAACGCTCCATAGCGTTTACAGTTGAAAAGAAAAAGAACTCTGATATGGAAGTTTCTATAAAAATATGTTAAAATTATTGTGAATTTTATTATTTAGGGAAAATATGGCATTAATAAACAAAGGAATTATTGATAATGTTAAGGCTTGCTATTTGTTCCGCCAGCCGAAGGCGGCGGAATGGAGATTAATATGAAAGAATTTAAAAAAATTTTTAAAAAAGTAAATGGTATAGAGATAATGAAACAGTATTGCATGGCGCATGTAATACTGTTTTCGTTATTGGAAACGGCAATATTAGGTCTGTCAAGAAAATCACTTGAGATTGTCCGATTGGCAGTTGATAATCGGATATATTGCAAATTAAAAAAGAAATATAAAGGGTTTATTAGTGAATACCAACAGAAAGAAGATACAAAAAATGTATTACATGAACATTCGGATATTGTTTGGGTCTGTTGGTTTCAGGGCATGGAGCATGCACCTAAAATGGTGCAGTATTGTTTTGAATCTTTGAAAAGTAATCTGCGTGATAAAAGGATAATTTTAATCACAGAAGATAATTATAAGGAATATGTACAATTTCCGACATACATTTTGGAAAAATATGAAAAGGGATGTTTTTCTAAAACACATCTGTCAGATTTATTGCGCCTGGAATTATTAATTAAGTATGGAGGAACATGGATCGATGCAACTGTATGGTGTTCATCGCCAATATATCCAGACTATTTATTTGATTCAGATCTTTTTATGTTTCAGAATCTTAAACCGGGTTTGGATGGTCAATGTACTGCGGTTTCAAGTTGGTTTATTACATCATGTTCCAATAATCAAATGCTTATGTTGGAGAGGGCTCTATTGTATGAATATTGGAAGGAAAATACGAAATTAGTTCATTATTATTTATTTCATATGTTTTTCCAAATGGTAATAGAGGCATATCCAGATGAGTGGAATAAAGTTGTGCCATTCAGCAATGCAACACCACATATCTTGTTGCTGAGATTGTTCGAGGAGTATGACGAGACAATTGCAAATGCGGTAAAAGAAATGACAAGCTTTCATAAATTAACATATAAATTTGAAGAGTCGGATATAACTATTAAAAATACATTTTATCAGGTCTTATTTGGAGAGCAGGAGTGAGAGTTGCGGTTTTAATGTCCACCTATAATGGGGAAAACTATATGAAAGAACAGATTGAATCAATATTAAACCAGAGAGGGAACTTTGAACTGGATTTATGGGTTCGAGATGATGGGTCGACTGATGCGACAAAGAAAATTTTGATGCAGTATGAAATAGAAAAAAAGCTTCATTGGTATGAAGGAAGAAATCTAAAACCTGCATTAAGTTTTATGGATTTAATAAAGCATTGTGAAAATTATGATTATTATGCATTTGCAGATCAGGATGATTATTGGATGCCGGATAAATTGTGGACAGGGATAATGCAGATAAAGGATATTAAAACGCCAAGTCTGTATTGTTCCAATGCAGAGCTTGTGGACGATAAGCTCAAATCTTTAGGAAGAGATGTTTATAAATGTGATCCGAAGACAGATATTTATACATTGGCTTGTGCAGGAGGGCTGCTTGGGTGTACGATGATATTTAATTGTGCTCTGGCTCAGATGATACAGAATTATAGTATTCCGGAACGACTGGTTATGCATGATTTTTATATTGCGCTTGTATGTGTGGCAGTAAAAGGAAGTATACGGTATGATCAGGGTTCCTATATGCTGTATCGCCAACACGAAAACAATGCTGTTGGTGTTTCTTATGGATTTTTAAATAAGATAACATCGAGATGCAGAGATATTGTTGCCAGAGAAAAAAATGGAATAGATAGTCAGGCCGAGCAGATTTTAAAAATTTATGGTTCAAGGATAGGAAAAGAAGAAAAAAGATGGTTAGAAAAAATTTCTGGATATAGAAGAAATTTATTTACTCGATTAGAGTTGGCAGCATCTTTTAAAACAAGATATATGAATAGAAATATGGCTGTAAAGTTGAGAATGGCCATTTTGCTAGGAAACCGTTGATAAGCGTGGAGAAGAAAAAATGACAGAGTTAACGATGAGGGAAATACAATTAGTATCACTTGAAATATTACATACAGTTGCAGCAATATGTGAAGAACAGAATTTTAGATATTCTTTAATATATGGAACACTTATAGGAGCCATTCGACATCATGGGTATATTCCATGGGATGATGATGTAGATATCATGATGCCACGCAGGGATTATGATCGATTTTTAGAATACATGAAGATACATAGGAAAGAATATCCTGATTTGCGTATATTTAATCTGGATGAGTGTAAGGAATATCCATATATGATCACGAGAATTAGTGATGACCGATATATAATAAAAATGGAGAATGAAAAACCATATGGTATGGGAGTGTTTATAGACATATATCCATATGACGGGCTTGGAACAACTGAGAAAGAAGCGGTTACTTATGGTATGAAAGGGGACAGACTGTCTTCGCTTTGTTACCAGTCAACACGGGAACATTTTGCTATTGAAACCACAACATCATTATTTAGAAAAATTATAAAATATCCTGTATTTATAGGATCTAAATTGATAGGGAAAGATTATTTTCAAAAAAAACTCAATCAACTTGTTAAATTGAAGGAGTATGAGGATAGTAACTATATTGGATGTGTCGTATGGCTTTCAGGGGGAAAGAAAGAGATATTTTTACGTAAATGGTTTGATGAAACAGTGATGGTTCCATTTGAAAAATATCAATTCCGTGTACCAAAAGATTATGATGAGGTTTTGCGTCATACATATGGTGATTATATGCAGTTACCGCCAGAAAAGGATCGTATAGGTCATCATTATTTTAAGGCATATAGAAAAGATGAATAAGGGTAATCAAAAAAATAATTATGAACTTCCATAATAAAGTGTTTATGATCTCCCAAACTGTCCGATTTCTGATTCGTCTAGCTGTCCAAAATCTGATCATTTTATTGTTAAGAGTAATGGTTATGTTCCGGCGTGTGGAGGTCTTCCGCAATTATCCGTTTTACCTTTTTATATTATCGGAAAATACTAGTTGCAAAGCAACCATATTCAAAAGGGGAACGTTATGATAAAGTATGATACTTTAGTAAATGTCAGAAAGAAAATGTCTCGTTTCAAAATAACGAGGAAGGAATATACATTCTGCTCGATCAATGCAGGTATACACAGACCATGTGTGTACAGGAATATTTGAAAGCGTTAAGGAATGGCGATACAAAGGATGATACCTTAAAGCAAGAGGTCGAGAATGCGGTATTGAATTTGAAGATGCGTAAAGAAGCAATTGATCTGGAGAAAATTCCACCGAATAGCTTTTGCCTGCATGCAGTTGTGTTGACGAAGGATGGTTACATATTAAGAACCAGACGTGATAAGAAGCTTGCTTATTATGCGGAGCAATATGATTTTTCAATCGAGGAACAGTTAAATGTTTCTGATATTGGAATGGAAAAACTCAGATCCATTATGCGTGACTGGCCAAGAGAAGATTATGAATTTCAATATGACTTTTGTACCTGGAAGGATATAGAACGAGAGTTGATCAAGCCGGGAAGTGTTCCAATGGAGCAGGAGACAGAAGGTGCTATCAGAAGTTACAGATATCATCCAACGGCTATTAACCGTATGTTTTGGACAGCTTGCGTAGAAAAAAGATTCAGGATTGCCAGATTAATTTCTGAGGGATATGATTTCCAATATAATTGAGGCTATAGCAACCAATGATAAGTGTAAAATAGGAGTGAATGAATAGTGAAAAAAGTAACTTAGTAGGAAAGCTATACATAAGGGTTGACTTTATGGTATGATAGAAATACTGAAAAATCTGTGCCAAGTCAAGGGAGGAGCGGTAGAGATGAAATTGTTGAGTATTCCAGTTGGGGTGTCTGATTTTGAGGAAATCCGCAGGAATGGTTATTATTATGTTGATAAATCAGGTCTGATAGGCGAACTTCTCAGTACAACAGGAACAAAAGTAACCTTGATCACTCGCCCTAGGCGGTTCGGTAAAACACTTGGCATGAGTATGCTGGAAAGCTTTTTTGATATCAGGAAGGACAACAAGGCACTGTTTGAGGAACTTGAGATTGCAAAGAGGCATGAACTGTGCATGGAATGGATGAATCAGTGGCCGACTGTGTTTGTTTCGTTCCGGCAGGTTGATGGTTTGAATTTTAACAGTGCATACGATATGCTTACACTTGTCATCTCGGAGTTGTATAAGAAGCACTTGTATCTGTTGGATAGCGACAAGTTAGATAGTTTTGATAAAGAAATCGTAAAACAACTGATACAGGGTACGGCTTCGGCCAAGGATATGAAAGGAAGCCTGATGCTGCTTACGAGATTGATGTATCAGCAATATGGCAAACCTGTGATTCTCCTGATTGACGAATATGATGTTCCTGTGGCAAAGGCAAACCGCAATGGCTACTATGAGGAGATGTTAGATGTCATGAAGGGTCTGATGCAGGCTTTGAAGGACAATCAGGCACTCTGCTTTGCTGTGATTACGGGATGCTTGAAAATTGCAAAGGAAAGCATTTTTACCGGAACAAATAATTTTATTTCAGACACGATTACAGATTCCAGGCTGAATGAGTATTTTGGCTTTGTTCAAAGTGAGGTAGACCAGATTCTTAAAGATGCGGACGTTTTGGATAAAGCAGAAAGCATCAGGGAGTGGTATGACGGATACCACTTCGGTGATTTTGATGTTTACTGTCCGTGGGACGTGATGAATTATCTGCTGGAGTTACAGCGCAATCCTAAGGCAAAGCCTGTCAGCTATTGGAAGAATACGAGTGATAATGCAGTTATCCGCTCATTCATTGATTATGCTGGAAGCAATATCACCGGGAAACTGGAAACTTTGCTGGCTGGAGGTACGATTGTTCAGCGCGTGGATGAGAACTTGACTTATGATTATCTGCATTCTTCAGAGGAGAATCTTTGGAGTATGCTGTATCTTACCGGCTATCTGACAAAAGCACGCGAAGAAGATTATAATGGTAAGCTGGCGGATGGTACAGTAGCGCTTATGATCCCAAACGCTGAAATCAAGGAAATCTTTGAAACGACTGTTGTCAAATGGTTCGATGACAGCACGAAAAAATGTGACAGGAGTACGCTGTTTCATGCCGTGTGGAATGGTGACAGCGAGAACCTTACCAAAGAGATGAATGTGTTGTTGCGAAGGACTATCAGCTACCATGATTATAAAGAGGACTTTTATCATGCGTTTCTTGCAGGTATTTTTACAGGGGCAGGATATATGGTAGATTCTAACAAAGAACATGGTGAAGGTCGCAGTGATGTGGTTGTGTATGATCCCATCAATAGCCGGGTGGCAGTTTTCGAAGCGAAGTATACGAAGTCTCTGGACAAACTGGAAAGTGAGTGCGATGCTGCCTTGCAGCAGATTGACGACAGGATGTATGCAAAAGAGTATGAGGATGATTATGACCAAATTCTCTGCTATGGCATTTCGTTTTTTAAGAAACGTTGTATGGTGAAGAAAAAGCTGGCGAATTGAATTTGGATGATGCCAATGTTGAGGGCTTCTGGAAGAAGCCCTTGAATATAATACAATCATACTACAAATGACGAAGATAAAAAGATGAAATTGCATCATATCGAATGGTATTATTTTACATAAAAGTGTATAATTACTATTTAAAATGAGTGATAGATTACTCGCTTGATTTGAATGTAGGTTATAATGAAGGAAGAAGCAACAATATAAAATTTATAAATTAGGAAGGGGTAAAGCATGTTTACATATGCTCTTGATGAGTATGGCGATTTTGAAGGATTAAAAAACGCAATTGAGCCTATTTATATTGGTGGGGTGATATATGATGACCATTCTATTTTGGGAGAGGAAGTCATTGAAAGAAAGAGAATAAAAGCATATTACGAATCGGTTATATCAGAAGCAGCATCGATCGCTAATTGTACAAGTAACTTCTCTTATCCAGAAGCACTTCATTCAAACGGAGATGCAGATAGAGACCATAATGCAGTGAGACCTGTAAAAGAAATTGTTAAGAATACTTTAGCAGAGTTTATTCGTCGAGGAACATATAAGGGAAATAAACTGCGGTACGAAGATAGAAATGGTACATTAAGAGATTTTCGAGACCGAAATGGGGAATACTATATTTTTGTTATTCTGAAAAGTGACCAGGGGATGACAAGGCTCCTTAGCCAGAATGCAAATATTTTAGCTAAGGATGATTATGCAAGCAATTTGTATTTTCACATGGCGGATGAGCTGATTTCACGATTGATTTTTAATAATCCTCTTATAGATGACATTCGGGAGATTTCCCTGGATATTGCTACAAGGAGGAGTGCACACCTAGAGAATAACAGCAGACTGTTTAAAGAGTATAAGAAACAGGGGTATAAAGCTGAACAGGCGGAAGATGGAAAATATCAATTTAGATTAACCAATCCCGATATATATCGAACTGTTATTGCAAAAGCCATACTCGAGGCAGATCAGCCAAACATCAAAATAATAAATTTCAATGTGAAGTCTATTGGTTATCATGAATGGAATTCAAAAGGTATGGAATTCCTTTACATGTCAGACAGTATATGTTCAGTGTTGGGCTTTGATATAGAAGGGACTAACGCTGATGAATGGCTTAGATGTGTAGACGGAAGAGTGAGGAAACTTACAGGAAAGTCAGAAAATCTGGTTTTCGGGTACGATGAAATAGACAATATATATTCTAAAGCTTGGGCAAAATACGCTGAAGGTGATTATTACAAGTCGTTAAGTATCGCTTTTGATGCAGGAAAACTGGACGGAGAGTTCGCTAAGTATTATAAGAACCTTTGGTTTAAAAAGATTGAAGAAAAAATTATTGAAAGTGCAAATGTGTCAGACTTTAATATGGCGGTGCGTAAGCTAAATGAGACATTGAACAATAATACGCTGGATCAGGAAAAATGTTTTTACATTCTTAGAGTTTTAGAGAAACTTGTGCCTGTAATGAAGGAAAAATTTCACAGTCCGGAAGCAAAGCGGATTCTATATGTACTGTTTGATATTGGTGTTACTGCCTGTTGTCACATAGGAGATAGCAAAGGAGCTGAAAAATATTTTGAAAAGTGCAAGCAATACGCAGGTTTGGTAAGCCTGGATGACTATTTAAGCACAAGAAATAAATTGGTTGTAAGTTATTGTGATTATTTTGAAATAGATAGAGCTGAAGAACTTTCGGATGAAAACATGAGATATCAGAAACAGCTTACTGGTTTTAAGAAAAAACTTGAGCTTCCCGGAGTTGGCGATAACGGTTTTGAAGCTATGGGAAAGGCACATAGTCAGCGAGGTCAGGTATACGCTTTCAAGAGAGAGCGGCGTGCAGAAGTCGAGTTCAGGGCAGCGTTAGTACATTTTGAAGAAGCATCTGCTAATTACAAAATTACACAATCTTATCTATTGCAGTATTATCTTGATACGGGAAACAAGGAAGCGTATCTTGGAGAAGCTGAAAGATATTTTGGAGGAAAGACAAAGTTAATTGATCAATTGAAATATATTATGGATGAAGGTTCAAAGAATGATCCACTGATCAATATGAAATATGCGTTATATATATACGTTCGAGCATTATACGTGTTTAGACTTTTTGAATTGACTGAAAAAGTATGGTCGGAACTTCAAAATATTGAAGTGAAATTTGGAAAGAAAATACATAAAAAGGAGTGGGCGCTGACAGGACATCCTAGCGAAATTATTTTCAAGTATATGCGCTTAATTGCTCTTTCTCGAGATGAAAAAGATCTTGAACTGAAATATGCTAAAAAAATGTCGGATTGTCTTATTTATCATGGGGCTACAGAAGATGTTGTATGTAAGTTTGGAGAAATTGAAGTGATGAATAAAATGGGAAATATAGAAAGAAGAGATATTTTATCACTTGAACTTTGTGGCGAACTTGCAGAAAACTATTGTGCATTTGCAGATCTGGTAGTTTCAGAAGATGGGGAGGCCAGATTTAAATGGTTAGAGGAAAAAATCACTTTCATGTATCGATAAGCAAGATAAGAAATAGTGGAAGAGGAAGGAAAAAATTATGAATTTTGATAATTTTGATGGAATTGATATAGTTGATAAAATATCATTACTTAGGAATTGTAAATCGGCTGAAAGAAATATAATGATTTCTCCGTACAATGCGATTGCAAATTCAAGGGCTGCATTGGAAATATTGTGTAAGGGATTAATAAAGAAGAATAATGTCGAACAAATTAAGCCGCAGCCTAAGATTTGTAAAAACTGCAATATGCCTATTGAAGATACAGTAAATCTTCCACCTAATTTAGCCACAATGATTGATACCTGCCTAAAAGAAGGTCTGTTTACGAATGAAGATGCAGCTGCACTTATTAGAAAAAATGGAAATGATACTCTACATGCAAATAAGGGGGCACAGAAATTGCATGTAGTAAATGCGAAGAACATTGAGAAGGCTGGTTCGTGTGTACAAGCCCTTTATACACTTTTTAAGGAAGTGTTTGGACAAGAGTTGTTAGTTCCAGACTTCGATTTAAATAAGGTTCCATTTGGATATTATGAAATTGTAAGAGCTGTTCCTAAGGCACCAAATGAAGTTATCTGTGGTGATAATAATTATTTTGTAAAGGATCCACAGGAAAACTACTATTATTTTCAGGTCTTTCATCGTAATAGTATGGAGGAAAGAGATAATGAACTGGGAGCAAGAGGAGTGCTTACAGGAAATAAGATAAAGGAAGATAAAGGAAGAAAAAGTTATTTATTAGATGTTCATTATCCTAGTAATGTGCTTGCGGAATCCGATAGGGAGTACATAGCGTATTCTGTGTACTCTGATAGTAAACTGCTTTCGGAGATAGACCATCCTAAGTTCACCGAGAGAGAAATAGTGCAGATTGCAATTGATTTGACGAATATACTTATTGAACTTCAAAGTATAGGACAAGGTATATCTTTGCGAAATATTCAAGCGGGGAATGTAATCGTGACGCCTTGCGAAGGTGGTTATATGGCCGGAATTGTTAATATGGAAACGGCGAAAATACAAGGATATAATGCGACTGTTTATAAGAGCATTGAGTCTTCATTTTCAGAAAATCCATATATGCCGCGTGAAGTGCGTCAAGGAAATGAATCTGAAAATATTCAATGGGAAAAGGCTGATATATATTCTGTTGCAAAAATAATGGTTTACTGCAAGGAGCCAGCCGAGGTAAAAAGTGAAGTTGATGAGGATTTTATTTACGATAGTTTTTCTGAGAAAGTTGGAGATCTTCTGATAGATACATTTGAAAGTTCTATTAATATGATTGATGAACCAGCTGATTTTAAGGAGAAACTTGAGGATGCAGTTAAAAATTTATAATAATGAAAATACATACGTAGTAAATGGTCCTGTATATGTTAATGAAACAACAAAGATATGGTGTGGAAAGATATCAGACGGAGAGTTTAAAGGAGCTTTCGTTAAAATATTAAATTATGGGGAACTTGATGATAAGGCAGCAAAAAACGAATTGAAAAACGTGCTGCGAGAAGAGGTTAATACATTAAAACAAGTTTCCAAATGTAGTAAGAGAGTACCAAGTGTAAAAGACTATTGGGATGATACGAGGGAAAGCAGATATGTAGTCATCATGGATACCATGCCTGGAGTTTCTCTTAGAGCCTGGTTGGATAAACATCAGCGGGATGAGCTGCAAGCAAAAGATATATTTATACGAAAATGCTTAGTAATACAAATATGTGAAATCATGCGTGATATAAGCAATAAATATCCCGTTCTTGTTCATAGAGATCTTAAGCCGGAAAATATATTTGTAAATTTTAATAAAGAAACAAAAAAATGGGATATTTACATCATTGATTTCGGATGTGCCAACCTAAACTATATAAGAAATATTGGAACAACAAATTATCAGGCTCCGGAGCAGCTGGGAATAAGAAATACACGAGTAAGCATTACGAATAAGACGGATATTTTTGCTATTGGACAAATTATGTATGAGATGCTGTTGGGACGAGTACCAACAATAGGTGCAGAATACCAGTATAAGGCCAGACAAGATACATGGATTCAGATTCCGCAGCTTCCGGCATATCTAGAGAAGATATCCGGAGTTAAAGAGATGGAAGACATAATAAATAAGATGACTAGCTTTGAAATAAATGACAGGTTAACATATGGAGATATAATTCGTAATTTAAAACATATCAAAATTGGGAAGTACGATGGAAGATAGCAATGAATGATTTTATTAAATTACATCCGAAAAACTACAAAGAAGTATCTGATAAAGTTATTTTTTATATTAATGAGCAAAAAGTTTCTCAAAACAATTTTGAGAGTATTTTCAAAGAACTTCGAGCTAGTAAAACATTAGTTGTAACATCATATAAAAAGAATGCATCTTCTGAAAGAAGATATTCTGTATATGTAGGACACTATGTGTTGAATTTTTTTGGCAGTGATTATCTGAATTTACAGTGCACTAGTGTCTTATACGGAAAAAAAGCGGTAGAAAAAAAAGACAATTTATATAGAACTAAGATTTTTACTATTATACCTTCTGGCGGTGTTTTCGTTGTCTATAACAAAGAAATACATCCTTCGGTGTCTGATAATTCATGGAAAATGGAACAAAGTGTTCTTAATAACCTGTTGGATTCTATGGAGGCTTATTTTGAAGCGGATGATGCGAATGAAGACGGTTCTGATGCTAAGAAAGAAAAAATCAAAATTTCAGAACGATTTAGACGAAATATTATTCGTCCTTTTCGTGATTATACAGACAAGGAAAACTGGGTTGAACAATATAAGCAGGCACAGGGCGATGGAATAGGGTATTTTCGGAGAGAATTTATTCGTAAAAATGATAAGGGACCGGTCTATGGATTTTACTCCACCGATATCAATGCAAATCCGGAAAATGGATCCTTTAGTATAGGAGATAGAGTTACAGTAATAGATACAAATGGAACTGAGCATGGTGTGTATACTGGTGTCATAGAAGATATTGATGATGAAAGTGATGACGCCGTTATTTTGTCGATTGCAATTTATCATCAGGCAGATGATATTGATTTACCATTAACTGGAAGATTAGTAATGGCTGTTAATGATACTCAGACGCGAGTGAGAAGTAAAGTCATTCGAAGTATGGAACGCTGCAAATTGGAATCAAAATATATGTATCATGTATTTGATGATTTTTCAGTAGATGGTTATGAGGAAATACAGGATGATTTAAAGGATTATCTGGTTGAGAAGATGGCAAGTCAATATCCACCGAATCAGATGCAGCTTGAGGCAATTATAAAAGGAATATTAACAGAAGATTTATTGCTGGTTCTAGGTCCACCAGGAACTGGAAAAACAACAGTAATTAGTTTTTGGGTTGAATATTTTATAAAAAAGGGCTTACGAGTTTTAATATCTTCGCAGAATAATGCTGCAGTAGATAATGTTTTGGCAAGATTTGGAACTATAGCGGAGACAGTTAGACTGGGTAATGAAAATAAAGTTCAGGATAATTGCAAGGCTTATCTGCCACAAAATAAAATTGCTTCTATGCAGGATTATTACAACCAAAATTATGATCGTGTCCAGGAAGAACTGGAATATAATAAGGAGGAGATAAGACTATACAAAGAGCGGCTTGAGATATATAAGAAGCTATATGAAACTTACTTTGAAAGAAAAAAAGTATTAGATGAATATATAGCAATGAATAGTGAAAATATGCGGCGTATAGCGGAGTTATATGAAAATGTAGAAAAAATTGAAAAAGAACTAGAGGCATTATTGGAATATAGAGCTCGTAAAGAAATCTTTTTACAAGTATATGAAACAAAAAGTTTTTTGGTAAGGCTTTTGAGAAAAAGATATTTTAATCGGGCAAAAGCGGAACTTGAAGAGGGAGAACCTTATTTAAAAACGCTTAGAGAAAAATATGTGCAGAGTATTGATGCTTATAATTCTATGACAAAGGTAGCTGAACAGCAAAACCTTGAGTATAGAGATAAGAATGTTGAGAGTGCATATAACGAATCATTAAGACTCTTGAAAGAATATTCACAGAAGACCTCAACGGATGAATTTTTGCCTAAATTTAGAGGAGAGATTTCTAAGCTTTATGATACCCCTTGCTTCGAAATTGAGCCAAGTAATAATTGGACAATCATAATGTCCGAAGCTGAAGCATTAGCTTCGCTTGAAAAAATCATTTCAAAGATGTCGAGGGCACTTGGTGAGTGGAATGATATTGTTAATAACGAGCGGAATGATATTATGCAGAATGCATTATTAGAGACGTGCAAAATTGTGGGGGCAACCTGTATAGGTATTAATTCTAATAAAGATTTTGCGAATGTTAAATTTGATGTGGCTATTATCGATGAGGCTGGGCAGATTCAAATTCATAATGCGTTGATTCCTATGAGCAGAGCTAGAAAAAATTTATTATTAGGCGATTATAAACAAATTCCACCGTGTGCAAATGATGATGTAGTTGCCGCATGTGAGGCAGATGAAATCGACACCAAACTTTTGAATATGAGCTTCTTTGAATACATTTTCGAGGCTATGCGAAAAAAGACAATTGATAGACTTGAGAGTCAGGGCTTAGATAGAAGTTTGATACTTAAACCGGTGCTAGAGGATTATGAGGCTGAACCATATAAAAAATTTGAACCGGAAACTGTTCAAGATATGATAAAACGGGTAACAGAAGATCCTAAAAAACTGGTTAATCTTAATAGTCAATTTAGAATGCCAGGAAATATTTCTGATATTATATCCGAATGGTTTTATGAAGGAAATTATCATTCTAGCTATAACATGGATAAATTTTCTGCTATTGTTCCGGGGACAGATAAGCCCCTTGTGGTAATTTCTACAAGCAAGGCTAAGAAACGAAAAGAAAGTCAACCGGCTAGCAAAATGGGATATCAAAATTTATATGAGGCTGAACTTATTGCCAATATGGTTGCTGATATTGTGGAGTCACAGCAGGAGAAGGCTAAAGGGGAGTACTTAGAGAAGATTGAAGACAATATAGGAATTATTTCAGCATATGGTGCCCAAGTTCGACTTATAAGAGAGCGTTTAGGCAAGAAAAAGCTTGGAATTAAAGAATCACAAATAAGAAGTATGGTTGCTTCGTTAGATAGTTTTCAAGGACAAGAGCGACCGTTAATTCTTTATAGCTTGACACGTAGTACGACATATAAAAAGCCTGAAATGGGAAGAGTTGGTTTTATGAAAGAACTTAGAAGATTAAATGTAGCTTTTACACGTTGTCAGAAACAGCTTGTGATAGTGGGAGACATTGATTATCTTACACAATGTATGAACATGGAAGCATTAAAAGATGAAGGAACGGAATGGCCTTGTGCACATCAAGAGGAAACGGAGATTATTGATAATGATACTATAAATCAATGTGCAGAATGTCCGGCTATATGTGAACGTAAATTTGCGAGATTTATGAGATTATTAATGCAGCACGTAGATGCAGGGGCTGGTAATAGTTTTCAATCTGAGGATTTTTTTAGAAGGAATGCGTAAATGAAAAAAACAACGAAAGACATTCGGGAAGAGTCAAAAAAGATTTTTCTTGAATATGTAGGCGAAAATTCAAATTTAAGACTTTTGTATTTTCATACTTTTTTATGCCCGATTGCCATGGCAGAAGCGATGGTTAAAGAACATATTATAGAAGATTATGGTGCTTTGGAATTGCTGGTTCTTCGACTATATGAAGCGGGATTTCATGATAGTAAAGAGATTGCCTCATTATCAGGGATGAAGGAGACTATGATTGAAAGAGTCCTAAGCAGTGAAATTAATGTTTATCATCATATAGACATATCTACTGGAGAAATTACTGATATGGGATGGCAAACGCTTAAAGAAAATGAACAAGGCAACTCGGTTAGTCATGTCATGTATGATACTCCTAGGCGTCTGCAGATAGAGGCTGCTACTGGAACGGTGATTCCAAGCTTTCTGGAAGAAAATAATATTAAGCGTTTGAAGTCTGTTCTCGAAGAACGTGCTGACGGAGTGGTGCCACGTGAATCTGTTGAGTATGATGAGGAGTTACGTAATGAAATTAATGAACGATTGCTTGAATATAAGCATATGGACATCTTAAATGAAGGCGATACAATCAAATCTATTGAGTCTTTGCGAACAACGCAAATATATTATAGGTGGGCATATCTTGTTAAATTTGAAGGCATGAAATATCCGATGGTTGTTATGCAGGGAAATAAATCAATAAGTAACGTTAATGCTGAGTCCATAAAAAATGGAAATTATGGGACAAAGGTTGTTCAGCCATTATCCATATCAGAAACAGATGCAGCTTTTTTGAAAGAAAATGGATTTGTATTTGAGGATGTATTGGTCAGAAGAGATGACGTATTTGAATATTTGAATGAGAAAACGTTGAACTTTAGATTCCAGCAAGAGCAGACAGAGATAGAAATTGAAGATGAAAATGCAGTGTTTGAAGATGAACGTATCGTAGAAACAGAGGATGCAGAATTGGAGGCTGAAAAATGAGTGAAAAAGGCATTGCAACTTTTTGGGAATGCGAGTGCTCAGCAAAAAATCCATTAAGATTTAGAAAATGTAAAGCTTGTGGACGTGATATGCCTGATTCGTTTGCACATAAGATTTATTATGAGGAACTTAAAGCACAGAAAGCATTCGTTTTTGTAGAAAATGCAGAGAAATCTAAAATAAGATGCTTGAAAATAGGAAGTTTTTTGGAAGGATGGGAGAACGCAATAGTACCGATAATGATAATGTTAGTAATTATGTTAAATGGCAGAAGAATTTGTTTGGACAGTGGTACTGTTTATAATTGTACATATGAACATTTAGTTGAACGTCAGGAACGACTATTGACGGAAGCAGATAATTTCCAAGGAACAATGACCGGTCTGAAAAGTACTCCATTAGTATTTGGAAAGATATGTTCTGATATTATAGATAGAATCGAAGATGTAAGTGAAGGGGTAGTAGATAAACAGGAAGAATCTAGAAAATATATAAATCAAAAAAAAATAGAGCGTACAAAAACAAAAATAGAAGGAGTTATCGAATATGTTACAAACAAATTTGAATAATTTTTTTATTATAACTTCAGTGGTCGTAGGGCTGTTTGCAATTCTTTTAATATGGGTGTATCTATGGGAAACATCTCGCGGATTAAAAATTACAGAGATTCAGATTTATAAAAATTATGTGAATTGCTCATTTGCATTTGCGCTGGTGATGCTTGTTATTCTCTGGATTACCACCCAAGGGTTGGATTCAAAATTAATGATCTGTTTTTTGATTTTAACTGTAGGTTGGATAGTTACTGCAATTGGAACTTTAATTTTTTCTGCTATTGTAAAAAATAGTGTAGAAGATAAGCGGGCTATGAGAGAAGCCATATTACCATGTATTTTTAAAGTAATAATCATGGTAGCAGTTTTATGGTTGGTTTATTAATAATCATGTAAAGTGCAAGTGATATCCGTTTGCAGTATGCGCTCCATACAACCAGTTTTAGAGAGCAGCCGCTTTCTGATAAGACACTCAGCCGTTTTCATGAAAATCAGCGGACAGATCCAGAGGCAACTGTTTATTGTAAAATACATAACAAAAGGTTAAGACATTGCAAATTTATAATATCAGAAAGCTATTGTTTTTCCTTTTATATGCAAAGAAAATGGTTTATGGTTCATAATGTAATAACCAAGCAAAAGTGAGAAATAGGAATATACAGGGTAAATCGGTGCTACTTCTGCCAAGCAATATACAAGAAAGGAGAAGAGTAAAACCAAGAAGACTGTATTTTGCTCACTGGAAGCCTTATAAATGGCATATGTAATAGCTGCTACAATAATGATAAAGGCAGCAATTCCCCAATGTAGTCCAATATAAGAAAACATCATGTCGAGGCAGTCTTCATCCTCTATAGGAAATCCATAGAAACCAACGCCACCATTTCTTAGATAGAAAGTAGTGGTCAATTGAATTCTTGAGAGCATGGTTCCGTCATGTTGTAAAAATAATTCCGGTTTGCGGATATATAAATAACTTCCGATAAATGGAATACAAACACATAGAAGAAATGCTCCGGATGTAAATAGTACCATCATTTTATGAAACCAGTTTTTTGGTATGACAATTGACAATAAGTGGATGACAATCAGCATAGCTATAACAGCTTCTGCAGTTCTGCTGTTGGCTGTCAGATCCAGAAAGATGATAAAACCTGCATAAAGGATGCAGTCATACCATTTTTTACATTCTTTTCGGAGGTACATGATATCCATTGCCAAAAGTAAAAAATCTAATCCCATCATATTAGCATGAGTCCAACCGAAAAATGTACGTGTTCTTCCGCCAATCCATACATTTATCTTATTGATCATTAATCCCATAAAAGGTAGGGTGAGAAACAAGGCGCTGCGTACAATACGGACATACAAATCTAATTTTACAATTTTTTTTATTTCAATATTTTTGGCGCAGCAGAGGAACATCATTGTGCCGAAAATATTGTAGAAGTCATAATTGTATTGATAACTCTTATAACATAAATAGAGCAATACAATAAGAAAAAAACAATCCAGAACAGAATTTTTTTGAAGAATAACTTTTACTAGCAGTAGAATCAAAAGAATATGATAAAAGAGTGTAACCTGATTCCAATATTGAGGAACAGTCTGGCGCATGAAACTGAAAAGTGGGTAATACATTCCAAGCAGAAAATAGAGAATGTATAAAAAGATTGTAGAAATCTCATTGCGTTGTTTGAATTTTTCTATTAATATATTCATAAGTGTATTCTCCTTAATATAATCAGTATATAATTGATTATAACATAAGAGTTTTTTTGTGAAAAGAAAATGAGAAAGGCAGATTGTTGAAAATGGGAAAAAAGCTGCTTAGTATTATCATTCCATGCTATAATGAAGAAAAGACAGTAGAAACCATATATGTTGCTATTACGGATACAATGGATATGCTGCCACAATATGATTATGAAATATTATTTGTAAATGATGGCTCCAAAGACAATACATTGAACAAATTGACCGGATTATCAGAAATGGATGTGCATGTGAAGTATTATTCATTCTCAAGAAACTTTGGCAAAGAGGCGGCAATTTATGCAGGACTTAATAATGCCAGAGGAGATTATGTTGTGATCATGGATGCAGATATGCAGGATCCACCGGCACTTCTTCCAGAGATGATAAGTACACTTGAGTCAGGAGAATATGACAGTGTGGCAACAAGACGTGTAAGTCGTAAAGGGGAACCGATGGTACGTTCTTTTTGCGCCAGATGCTTTTATAAACTGATACGCAGGATATCCGATGCTGATATCGTAGATGGAGCCAGAGATTTTCGTATGATGACGAGAGATATGGTGAACAGTGTTCTTGCATTATCAGAGTATAATCGCTTTTCCAAAGGAATTTTTGGATGGGTTGGTTATCGGACAAAATGGCTGGAATATGAGAATATAGAGAGAACAGCAGGAGAGACAAAGTGGAGTTTCTGGAAGCTTTTGGCGTATTCTCTGGATGGCATTGTCAATTTTTCAAATGTTCCGCTGATGATTTCTTCTTACCTTGGAATTTTGATGACGTTTATTTCTTTTGTTGCAATCATATTTATCATTGTTCGAAAGCTTATTTTTGGAGATCCGGTCAGTGGATGGCCATCCCTGGTATGTATCATTACATTTGTTGGCGGCATTCAATTGTTCTGTATGGGAATTATGGGACAATATCTGTCTAAGACCTATATGGAAGTGAAGAAAAGACCGCATTATATTATTCAGAAAAGCAATGACGAAGAAACGGAAAAAAATAAGTGAGTCTGAACATGGATAAATGTTTACCAAAACAGGAGAAAAAAGAATAGAAAAAGTGCTGCAGCTCTGAATTTTTTAAAGTTGCAGCACTTTTTTCTATTCTTCTGGCAGCTTTATCACAATAATGTCATGAATTACTGCAATACAGTTTTTTGATGGATAGGAATCAAGCTTCTGGTACTCTTCGGTCTGTTTGATGGCAGCAATCTCCTCACTGCTGGCTTGGTCAAGCTGAATACCAAAACAGTAATTCCACATAGCAAAATAGTGAAAATCAAGATTTAGGAAGTTATCCTGATCTACACCAATAATATAAGGTACAGTTCCGCCAATATTAGAAGAATAGGTGTGGTAGGTTCCAATGATGGCAACCTTGGATATCTCAGGAAACTCGTCCAGATCTTCTATGCGGTCTAATACGTTGCTGGCAATGCTATAGCTTTTTTCGTAGCTCAGGTTCATCTCATTATAGCAGATATTGGCATTTCGGATGTTGTAGAAGGAAAGATAACAAAGTACAACAATTCCGATAGATTTTATGATTTTTTCAAAACGCGTTTTTACACAGCCATGTTCAAGATAGCAGAGCAATAACAGATAAATAAAGCAGGCACCCATCTCCATCAGTGTGTGATACCAGACATCGGATGATACAAAAAATAAAAAACATACAGTAAGAGGCAGGCAGATGATACAGAGTATTCCGGTAAGGCAAGCAAGTGGCTGCCTATACAATTTATTTTTCAAAATCAGATAGACAGTGCAGAGTAGGAGCAGAGCAAATACAATGCGGTTGGCATATCCATACCAATATACGTTGAGAGCTTCATTGAAAGAAAACAGGTGAGATAACTCATTATAAACTTTAGTAAAAGCCTGCCGGTATTCCCATAAGGAAAGAAGATGAATCTGTCCGATTCCCTGATATTCGGTCAATGTAATGTGATAGTAAGCATTAATGAGTGTGGATGCAATCTTATAGAAAATAAAGCCTCCAAGCAGAAGTGGGATATATTTCCAATTGTTGCGGAAGAACGATTTGAAATCTTTCTGTTTTATAAGCAGATCACGGGCAAACATAATAAGCAGAATGCAGAGCATGACACTGATGTATGCCTGATAAGTTCCAATGCTTAATCCAATGCAGATAATACCTGGAAAGATACCGTATCTATATCGCCAGGTCAGATAAATGCCTAGCACAGCCATTAAAAATGCCATCATGTAACCGTCAGCAGTGAACATAAATGCGAAGGATGCTGTGACGGTAGGGAAAGAAACAATGAGCAGGGCGAGCAATACGCAGGATGCGCATTCCTGTAATTCGAAAAGTTCAACAAGCAGTATGCTTGCAAGGCTGATATAGAGCAGGGACAATGCACCATTCACCCAGGGCATATCATATTTGGAAGAGATTTTACTGAAAAATTCAAGAAAACATCTTCCGGAAGAGTAAGTAGCACCGGTTCCGGCAAAGTTATACATAGAATCCCAGGATGGCAGAAAGTTGAAAAAACGATAGGCATGAGCCAGCATTCCACCAATCCATGTGGCGAGAAATGTAATTTTCCATTGCTTTTTTATATGGAGTGTTCGATTAAAAATTTTTAAAGTTGTTTCATTCATAAAAGGTATCCTTTTCTGTTTAAAAATAAGAATCAACCATTGGTATGGTTGTGTATTGATAATTTTGCAAGGCATTAATCTGATCATCAATATTACCTGTATAGTTGTATAAGTGGTATACGTTTGATCCACCAGAAGAGATTCCATCGTAGCGTGGAACATCTGGATAAGAAGCGTCATAATCCCGGATATAAAGCAGACGTTCCCGTTGCTGATCGGGATAAAAATCATGTATACTATATCCGAATTCACTGTAATCTTTATCAAGCGATTGAACGATGGTTGGAACAAGTTCGTCTAAAGTAATAGGAGCATTGGTACCATTAAGTGATTCGTGGGATTCCTGTTTTTCCTTGATGAAAAAGATTATTTGTGGATATTCAACGTCACCATGATCAGAGGTGATAATAATAGTTGAATCATCATAAACGCCTAGTGTTTTTAATTCATTCAAATAAGCTTCAAGCATAGTGAATATTCCCTTAACGGTTGACTGGCAGGTTGCATTTTGAGCATCAAACTGGCAATTTTCATCGGTTGTGAATTCATGTGTCCCATTTAAATGCTGAATTATGAAATAATTACCAGATGAATCAGTTGTCAGACCATTTTCAATGAGATGATTATAAAAATCATAGTTCGCATGTAAAATAGTATTTTCAGGATAAGATACAATAGAGGTATATGTTGCATTTGATACGTCAAAAAAGGATTTGAAGTATTCTGGCATAAAGCGATAGCAGGACATGTAGAACATTGTCTTATACAGTTTATGGTAATCAATGCAAATAGAACTTTGTTTTGTAGTTATATTACTAATTTTTCCGTCAAGAAGCGGCAGAGAATGATTACCTGTCAGAATAGATGTCGTTGGAGTATATAAATTTACTTTGTAATTGGCATCAGATAAAATAGAAAAATAATCGTTTGTAGTAGTATTTGTCCAACAATCTTCTAACCAGTCATCAACAGATAACGAAGGATCTAAATCGTTTCCTGTTAGTAAATGCGGTAGTGATGGATAGGTTCCATGGTAATTGCAGTCGGCATTATTGTAATAAGTGAAATCATGCAGAAAATCCTTTAAATCCGGATATTTTTCAACGGCAGATGCAAGGTAAGTGCTGGAAAAATTATCCAGAATAAATAAGATAATGTTATCATTTGAGGATACGGTAAATTGCTTACTTCCATCCAGTATAAGTTCGTCCTTGTCACTGTAGTATGTAAAGGCGGATTTATCTGCGGAGAGGAAAAGTGAGATGTATCCAACACATTGCATCCCCAGAATAATGAGAGAGGATGTTAACATTACTTTTTTGAAGATATTCTGTTGAAATTTTGCAAACAGCAAAGCTCCCAAAATGATAGTTGTCCAAATAATCCAATTTACAATTATTTTTGAAGGTGATGCGGTGTATGCTTCTGCACGGACACCTATTTGTTCCAGATGACGGTTTAAAAACATTGTCTGGATATATCCGGCAATTCCGATTCCCCAGAAAACAGAAAGAATATATTTTCTGAGTTTGTCTGGAAAGAATGAAATAAGAAGCATGAAAATGAAGGAGATTAAAAATGCAAAAATCAAGAATTTCCACCCAAATTCCTGATAGACAAATCCAAATTCCTTATAATTGCCAAAAAATATTTCAGATGGTCCCATAACAAAGAGTATAAAAATTGGAAAGCAGATAATAATAAAATTGGATAAAAAAAGTAATAAAGTTTTTTTTGTGTTCATTTAAGACTCCATTTCGTAATTTTATTACATAAATATTAAAAATAAGAATCAATCATTGGGATAGTGATAACATCGTCACCGTAAAGTGCATTTACAAATTCGGCTTCACCGCCAGTATAAGTATAGACACGATAAGCATTGACTTTTCCATCTCGGAGACCATCGTAGCATGGCACAGGTGGTTTACTTTCATCAAAATCGCGAATATAAACGGTACGTTCACGCAGTTCACCGTCATTAAAATCATGAATACTTGAACCAAATTCTGAATAGTCCTTACCGAGAGATTCCACGATAGTAGGGACTAATTCATTTAAGGTAATAGGAGCGGATGTTTCCTGCATCATTTTATGAGTTTCATTTTTCTCTTTTATAAAGAAAATCATTTGTGGACGGTCGATTGTGCCGTGATCAGAGGTAATAATGATAGTAGAATTATCATAGGCACCCAGTTTTTTTAATTGTTCTATGTACACATTCAACATTGTAAAAATACCTTTGACAGTAGATTCGCAGGATAAATTCTGCTCATCATATTCACAAAATTCATTTGTGGTAAATTCGTGCGTTCCATTTAAATGCTGGATAGTAAAATAATTACAGGAATTGTCTAATGTCAGTCCAGTGGATAATAAATTGCTGTAAAAATCATAATTAGCATGTTGGACTGCATTTTCAGGGTAGCTTACGATGGATGTATAAGTCTCATTTTTTACATCAAAAGCTGGTTTAAAGTATTCTGGCATAAAGCGATAACACGACATATAAAGCATTGTTTTGTAAAGTTTCGAATAGTCAATCATTCGGGTATTGGATTTATAAGTGACATTATTGATTTTATCATCTAATAGTTCCAAAGAGTTTGTGCCAGTGAGGATACTTGTGACAGGTGTATATAAATTTACTTTATAGTCTTCGGATTCTAAGAGGGAAAAGTAATCATTTGTTATGTCATTTGTCCAACATTGTGTCAGCCAGTCATCAACGGTAAGGGATGGATCTAACTCATTCCCAGTGATAAGGTGCGCAAGAGATGGATAGGTCCCGTGATAATTGCAGTCTGCATTTGAGTAATAAGTAAAATCCTTAAGCTGATCTGTTAATTCCGGATACGTCTGAACAGCAGAGGTGTAATAGTCTATTGCAAAATTATCCAGTACAAATAATATAATATTTTCTTTCGAGGAAATGGTATATTGTTCACTTCCGTCAAGACATAATTCTTCTGTTGGATAAGAAAAAGCAGCTTCGTCAGCGGTTGGAAAGAGTGAGAGAAAACCGACAAGTTGCATGCCAAAGATAATGCCGCTTGTTATTGATAATATTTTATGCATTTTTGTTTTTGGATACATGGTAAAAAACAAAATTAAAACAAGTAAAACAAACCATAAACAAGCATTGAGAACGGTTTTCATCCGGGTAGCCGAATAAGATTCTGCACTTACACCCATCAGATCCAGCTGTTTATTTAAAAACATAGTCTGCAGGTAACCTGCAATTCCAATCCAGTAAATGACAGACAAAAAATATTTCTGAATTTTGTCAGGTAAAAAGGAAAGAATTAGGGTTAATAAGGTGGTGATTAAAAATGAAAAAAATAAAAATTTCCACCCGAATTCTTGATAAGTAAAGCCTAACTCTTTATAATTTCCAAAGTATATTTCGGTAGGTCCCATCACGCAGAGTGTAAATATTGGGAGTAACACAATGATATAGTTTGATAAAAAATGTAAAATAGAAATTCTTTTGCTCATTATAAATCTCCTTATGATAAATACAGAGTTTTTAATCTGTCTCAGAGAGCAGATTATGAGAAACAATATATTCTCCAAGATAGTCGGCAACTTTGGTTGCTCCGCTTATATTCAGGTGTTCGATATCCATAAAATCTGTATCACCGTTGAGCCCGACATCATCCATGTGTTCAAACAGGTTAAGGTAAGTGCAGTTGTTGGCAGCAGCATATTCGGCCATGGCATCTGAATAATTATATTCCCCCTCATAAGGAACAGTATAAAAGATAAGACGAATATTATTTTCATTGCAGATGTTTACAATTTTATCTAATAATCTGACAGAACTATCAGGCAGCTCTTTCTGCTCGAACGTTGCGGGATTGGAGATCACTGTTGGAACAATATGGTCGCTGCCTGAAAAACCATGCGCTGCCTGATACTCTTCGACGGAAGTTCCGGAATCAAAACTGTAATAATTAACGTTTGTCCAGTTTTCGTGAAAGGCAAGTAATGGGATATAGTAAGATAAGTAACGATCCTTATTCTTACCAAAGCATTGGGCTAAATATTCTCTTTTTCCTTTAAAATCGGAAATGCCTTTTGTGTAATAAATTTCACCATTGAGATCCGTGTCTTCATGAACTTTGTCTACGTTAAAGGTTTCAATTAATATCACTTTAGGAGATTGTGTTCTTAGGGCGTCCTCAAAGAACAAAGTGGTGGTATTAAGAAATTGCCAGTTACAGCCATAATTATAAGCACTGAATCCATATCTTTCTGTCATTTCATTTACATTTAATCCTTTATATACATGGCTGGAGCCACAGGCAATGACATCGAATGAATTTTCAGGCATGGAATGAAAAGATTCTATTGCATGGAAAGCATCCACTGTAAAATTAGGTTGTAAAAGGCGTCCGGCATAGAATACGGAGATACCAATGATGGCAGCACAACTGATGCAGCATACTATTTTTTTCATTATTTTTACCTCTAAAATTGAAAATAAATAAATTTGGATGCGTCATAGGAAGTCCCGTAGATTCCGAATACAAGAATAAAAACAACGGAAAATGCTATGATCAGAACCTGGCACCAGGCATCCTGTCTGGCGACAATTTCACGGATACATATTTTCTTCTGTTTTAAATAATCCGTTACAAAAAGTAACAAAATACATAAAAGCATAAAGCAGAAGTTTTTGGAATTTAGTCCGCAATTATAAAGCGATCCATCAAAGAGAATCCATGGATTATGTACATGGATAATCTGTGAGAGAATCGTGAGTGCTTCTGAAAAACTGTTGGCGCGGAAAAATATCCAGGTGAAATCAATCAGGACAAAAGTCACTATAATATGAACGGCTTTATGTCCGATGGAATTGCGGTTTAAGCGAAAAAGTTTTACAAGTTTATCACGCAAAGGCTGCAGGATCTCTCCGATGATCTGGTAAAGACCGTTAAGTCCACCCCACACGACAAATGAGATTTTGGCACCATGCCAGAGACCACTTACGAGGAAAACAATCATTTTGTTCATATATTTGCGCCATTTACTGCATCTGCTTCCACCGAGCGGAATGTAGAGGTAGTCCCTGAACCAGGAAGTCAGGGAAATATGCCATCTTCTCCAGAAGTCAGCAACAGAAACTGCCAGATAAGGAGACTGGAAGTTTTCCATTAACCGGATACCGAGAATCTGGGCAGCCCCCATAGCGATAATAGAGTATCCGGCAAAATCACAGTAGATCTGAATGGCAAAAAGTGCAGTGGCTACGATCAGATACCATCCACCAAAGGTGTGATAATCACCGTAAACCCAGTCAACGAAGATTGCAATACGGTCAGCCAGTACAATTTTTAAGAAAAATCCCCAGAGCATCAGTAAAAGACCGCTTTTGGCTTCATCCGAATTAAACTTATGTGGTGTGGCAAGCTGTTGCAGCAGGTGGCTGGAACGTTCGATTGGACCGGCGACCAGCTGCGGAAAGAATGATACAAAAAGTGCATACTGAAAAAAATTCTTTTCAGCACAGGTATTTCCACGGTAAACATCAATCGTATATCCCAGTGCCTGAAAGGTATAGAAAGAGATGCCGACAGGAAGAAGAATATCGACAGATGGAAGATTGAGCTGTATATGGAAGACGGACAGTGCATTCCCTAAAATTCCGATTGCAAAATTAATATATTTAAAATAAAAAAGCAGGGACAGGTTTAATAAAACACTAATAGCTACAACTATTTTTTTCTTCCGCGTGATAAGCGGATCAGCAGATCTTTGCTGGAGCGTATCCAATGCAAGACCGCTAAGGTATGTCACAATGGTAGAAAAAAGAATGATCAGAGCATATTTGGCATTCCAGCACATATAGAAATAGTAGCTGGCAATCAGAAGCCAGTAGTTTTTCAGCTTTTGTGGAATCAGAAAGTATATCAATACCACAATCGGGAAAAAAATTAAAAAGTCAGATGAGTTAAATGACATAAAAATCTCCTTAAGTAATCATTAGAAATAGGAATCAATTACCTGTACAGGTGTATAATATCCATTGTCATAAAGAAAGACAAGGTCTTTCAGTGTGCCATAATAAGTATATACATGATAAGCATTCATGCCGCCTTCGGTCACGCCATCGAAGCGTTTGACGGCAGGATATGCATCGTCTCTTACGCGGATGTAAACGCTGCGTTCCCTGGACTCGTCAGCAGAAAAATCGTGGACACTCTGACCGTATGGAGCATAATCTTCACCTATAGCTTCCACAATGGTAGGAACAAGATCATTCAGGCTGATTGGAGCATTCGTTGTCTGCATAGAGTCGTGCGTTTCATTTTTTCCTTTCATAAAGAAAATCATCTGTGAACGTGCTTCGGAACCATGATCAGCGGTAATAATAATCGTTGAGTTATCATAAATACCAAGGTCTTTAAGCTGTTGTAAGTAGGCATCAAGCATTGTAAAAATACCTTTTACAGTTGTCGCACAAGTTGCATTATCGGGATCATAAGCGCAGTTTTCGTCGTTGACGAATTCATGGGTGCCGTTTAGATGCTGGATCGTAAAATAGTTGGATGTTGAATCAAGGCTTAGTCTGGTATCTTGTAATTTTTCGTAAAAACTATAGTTGGAATACATCATTTCGTTATCCGGGTAGGAGACAATTGTGGTGTATTGTGAGTTTTTTACATCAAAACCAGGTTTGAAATATTCAGGCAGGAAACGATAGCAGGACATTTGCAGCATGGTTTTATTAAGCTTTTCATAGTCAATCTCTCTTGAGGAAGATTCAGTTCCTACATTATCTATTTTCCCCTGAAGTAATTCCAGAGTATCGGTTCCGGTAAGAAGACTGGTCACAGGAGTATATAGATTCACCTTGTAATTGTGTTTTTCAAGAAGTTTATAGTATGCGTTTGTGGAATCGTTATCCCAGCATTGCTTTAACCAGTCATTCACAGAAAGATCTGTATCCAGAGGATTCCCGGTAAGCATATGTGCAAGAGATGGATAAGTACCCCAGTAGGCACAGTCGGCGTTATTATAATAGGTAAAATCAGAAAGAGAATCTGTCATATCCGGGTAGGCAGCGAGCGCCTCATCCCAGAAAGTGTTGGAAAAATTATCCAGAACAAACAGGATAATATTTTCATTAGAGGAGAGTGTATATTGTCCGGCACCGCTTAGGGAGAGTTCTCCATCGGTGTCATTGTAAGCCATTGCAGAAGCATCTGCTGTAAGAAATAAAGACACAAATCCTACAATCTGGATACCAAGGAGAATACTACTGGTTACGGTCAGCAGTCGGGTACAAAGGTCTTTTTTGAAAACACAGATAAGCACAGATGCAGCCAGGATAACAAGCCAGAATAAAGCATTCAGGATGACCCGTGTAGCATTGGCTGTATATCCTTCAGCAGATACCCCAATCTGGTCGAGATTTTTATTCAGAAACATGGTCTGAATATACCCGGCAATGGTAAAACCCCATAAAACGGAGAGAATCAGTGTTCGCGGAAATTTTGGAACAATCTGTAAGATTAGGGCGATAAAAAGCGCAAGGACTACAGAAATTCCCAGAAATTTCCATCCAAATTCCCTATAGATAAAACCAAATTCACTGTAGTTGCCGAAAAAAATCTCAGACGGTCCGAAAACGCCAAACATGAACAATGGCAGAAATACGATCAAAAGTGTAAATAAATAGTTTTTAAGAAAAGAACCAGGTGTAACAGCTTTTTTTAACATAAATTTCCTCTTTCTTATTAAATGTATTTCGATTGAAAAATTACGAATGCAATTATAGCATAGAACACAGGGAAGGGATAGTATTCAGTTGAAAATTCTTGAAATACACAGGGTTATCATGTAAAATGATATGAGTTATTAACTTTATATGAGGTGCAAAAATGAAAAAAAAAGAATATTTGAAAAAATTTTTTTTATGTTGGGAATCTGTCTTTCTATTTATCTTTATGATTGGAATTTTTGGTCCGTCCGAAGTCTTTTTTGGTAATTATACAGAGTTGGGAGTTGTATATGGGGAATTCGGTTGGTTATTTTTTGTGGTTGGATTTACCATTTCCATCATAATTGCATTCGTTTTGGTATTTTTCCCAGAAATAATCCGGAAGATTATATTAGCAGTTGTCTGGGGATTATCCATTGCCGGATATATTCAGGTTATGTTTTTAAATAAAGGGATTGACCAGATTGGTGTGACAGCAGAGGGGTATATTCCAGATGCCGACAGAGTAATAAAGAATGCTGTTTTTTGGGGAGCTGCAATTGCAATTACATTTGTCATCACATTTGTTTGCAAAAAGAAATGGAGTAAGGTAATACAGCTTACAACAACAGTGCTTTTATTAGTCCAGCTGGTTGCATACGGCTCCTTATTTCTGACAACAGATGATGGAGCTTTTCATTATGCTGAAAATGAACTTTGTTTAAACATGGAGCAGCAGTTTACAATCTCTTCCAATGAGAATATTATTGTACTTCTTTTTGATAATTTGCCAAATGAATGGTTTGAGGAAGCAAGAGCAACTTATCCGGATATTACAAAAGGGTTAGAAGATTTCACATACTATAACAATGCAGATTGTAATTATTATGGAACATATCCATCCTTTATTCATATCTTGACAGGAAATCCATTGGATCTAAGTTTATCTGTAAATGATTATTTTAAACAAAGTTGGGACAATGAGAAAACGAATGCATATTTTAATATTTTACATAGTCATAATTATAAGATGAATGTGTTTTCGTATTTGTCAGAAGTTATGACGGGAGGTAATAGTCTTGAAATTGCGGAAGGAAAAGTAGACAATATTATAGAAAAAGATGATGCAAGAGAAATTGATAAGCCACTTTTGTATAAAACTATGCTGAAAATGTCATTATACCGATATATGCCAGAATATTTTAAACCAAAATTTGATGTACAGAATGAACAATATGCAAGTATTGTATCGTATCCGAATAATACGATGCAGTATTCAAATCCGAATTTTTACAATACAATGATGGAAAAAGGTCTGACGATTGATGATTCCAGCAATTATTTTGTTGTGAATCACTTAAATGGTGGACATGAATTTATTAATGATGCAAATTGTCAATATGCACAGGATCCAGATAGAGATGATACTATAAAAGGTATTTTTTTGTTAGCGGCAGAGTATATTAACCAGATTAAGGAATCAGGCTCCTATGATGATTCTACAATTATTATTATGACGGATCATGGAACAGGTAGAAATGCCCAACCTATTTTCTTTATGAAAGAGCCTCATGAGACGCATGATGTAATGCAGGAAAATAATGCGCCTATTACATATGAGGAACTTATGCCAACGATTGTAGAGTTATTAGGAGAAGATTATTCTGTTTTTGGACAGAGTTTTCATGAGTTTAAGCAGGATGAGGTGCGACATCGTGTTTTCTATGATAGAACATATGATACGGAATATCCGGATGTGAAAAGATACGATGGAATGCAGGGAGGAGCAAATATTTATTATAAATATGAATATGATGGAAATCTTGGTGCAATCCAGTATCAATATGATAATGAATTACATGAAATTTTCCCAATGGTAGATTCTTATTATTAGGATGGCAAACTTTTGATAAAACAGAGGATAAAGAGATGAAAATTAAAAACAATGTCAAATGCTTTATTTCGATGATCGCAATTATTTTATATCCGAGCATGTTTATGTATTTTCAGAACATGTCGGAGGGACATTTTATAGAAATTTTACCATCGATCGGGAAAAATTTGATTTTAGCAGTAGTTTTATTAGTTGCATTTAGTGTACTATTTAGAAACATAAGAAAGGCTTTTTTAACAAGTGAGATAGCATTACTTCTTTTTATGAATTTTAATACGATTCTTGGAGCAATCAAAAAAATAATCCCGGGTATGAGAAAAGCATATTTTTTTGTGATTGTTGCAGTTATATTAACGATAGTATTCTCTGTTGTAAAAAGAAAAATAAATGAGCCGGAAAATATTTGTACAATTCTCGGAATTGTGTTTTTCGTTCTCATAGTTTTCAACCTGATAAGTTCAATTCCACAGATATTAACCAATAATAATAAGACAGCTGTCTCACAGGAAGAAAATGATATTGCCGAAAAAAGATTTACCGGAGACAAGCCGAATGTATATTTCTTTTTATTTGATGAATATGCGGGTTTTGAGAATATTGAACACTATTATGATTACGATAATCAGGAATTTTCAGATTTTCTTACACAGAGGGGATTTAATATTTCATATGGAAGTCATAACACAGAGTCTATTTGGACATCTACAATTGTACCCAATATTCTGAATCTCTCATATGTAGCAAGTGATGATATTTACTCTATTGATAATATGGCGCGATCGGAGAATGCGTATCTATATCAGCTCTTTGCCAATAATGGATATCAGATTAATATGGTCAATCATTTGAATACATTTTCAGATACCAATTGTAATGTTTTAAATTATAAACAGAAGAAAGAAAATTTATCTACTTATGTTCTTGACAATGGTATCTGGAGTGAAGTTGATTCTTTTGTGAGTTGGGGAAAACAAAAATTAAGCGGAAACTCCAATGATTATTATACGAATCTGAGTGATGTGTTGACTATTATGGAAAATATTACAGATTATACGAGTGATAGTAAACCAACATTTACTTTTGCTTATGCAGAATGTCCACATGAATATTTTACATTTGACGCAGATGGTAATCGGATAGCGAAAGAGGATGAAACAAATTGGAAAGATAAAAGCATATATCTTAACCAATACAAATATATTACAAAATGTATGGAAAGAATTGTAGAGGATATTCAGAAAAACGATCCGGATGCATTAATTATACTAATGTCTGACCATGGAGCAAGATATCCGCACTGGCAGGTTGATCATTATGGTGCCAAAGCCTATGATGCGTCAGTAGAGACTTTATATATGCAGAATATTTTAAACTGTGTCTATTATAAGGGTGAAAAGCTTGATATAGAAAGTATGACAAGTATTAATACATGGAGAACGGTACTGAATACTTACTTTGGAACTGATTATGAGATGTTGCCAGCACCGGAAGGCTTTAAGGCAAGTACAGGATTTTAGTGATATTTGCAACAAAATAGGTAAAAGTAAATGAGAAGAAGTATAAAAAAATTTTTTACAATAAGTACAATAGCGTTTGTTATTTTGTATCCATGTTTATTTATGTATTTCCAGAATGCCGATGAGGCAAAACTTATTGATGCATTACCTGCATTCGAAAAATTTTTGGCATTAGCGATAGTAGTGTTTATAATTTGTATTATTTTCATGAAGAATACTGGTAAGGCAGTGTTAGCCAGTGATGTAATACTTTTTATCTTAACTAATTTTAATGTATTTTTAAGCAAAGTAGATCATGTGATTGGAAGAAAAAAGATAATTGTAATTTTATTTTTTATAATATTTATGTTTATGATTCTGGTTAAGAAAAAAATCAGATCTGAACAAAATATTTGTATGTTGATTGGAATATATTTTCTGGTACTAATTGCAATGAATTTTTTTGTGGCGCTTCCAACAATATGCTCAAAACTAAATTATCAAAAAGTGGAAAATTCAGAGAATATAGAATATGTGTCTGAAGAAAAGCCAAATGTATATTTTTTTATATGTGATGAATATGCTGGGGTAGAGGGGCTGGAACGGTATTATAATTATGATAATAGAGTCTTTTTAAAACATATTGAGGAAAATGGGTTTAATATTTCAACAACAAGTCATAATTATGAGTCATGTTCTACGACAGTAAATATACCTAATTTATTAAATTTGGAGTATGTTGCTTCTCCAGACGAACTGGAAGCAAATAATTTAAAATATATGAAAAATCCTAAGTTATATCAAATTTTTAAAACGAATGGATATACGATTAATTTGATAAATCATACCCAGTTTTTGGATGAAGATGGGTGCAATGTTATTGCAACATCAGATGTAGTGGATACAATTTCAACCTATATTTTGCAAAAAAGTATTTTTCAATTAATAAAAGATTATAAAGCAGAACAAATTGAAACCAGTACGGATACACAATATTATGTATCAGATTTAAAAAATATATTAAATACGATGCAGACATGCTATAAAATGGTTGATAAGGAGAAACCCACCTTAACAATAGGGTATGTGTCGTGTCCTCATCCTCCATTTGTAATCGATGAGGAAGGGGGAGCAGTTGATTATAGAAATACATCCAATTGGGCAGACAAGAGTCTTTATTTAAATCAATTAAAGTATGTAAATGCCTGTATGGAGAATGCAGTGGATGGTATTTTACAAAATGATAGAAATGCTATTATTATTATACAATCTGATCATGGAGTTCGTTATCCTTATCATATGATGGAGTGCTACGGAACGCCTGAGTATGATGCAACTATAGAAACACCTTATATGCAGAATATTTTAAACTGTGTTTATTATCAGGGAAAAGAGATGGATATTGAAGGTAAAAGTGGGATTAATACACTTAGAATAGTTTTAAATGAGATTTTTATGACAAATTATGAGATGTTAGATAATCCAGAAAAGTATTTGTATCAATATAAATAAAAGATATATAACGTAGGAGAAGGTATGCTTTTTAATTCATATAGTTTTTTTGTATTTTTCCCAATAGTTGTCGTAGTTTATTTCCTATTACCCAAAAGAGTAAGTTATCTGTGGCTTTTGACTGCAAGTTATTATTTTTACATGGGGTGGAATGCAAAGTATGCATTATTGTTGTTATTGTCTACAGCAATTACTTACATAAGTGGTATAGTGATTCAGTGGTTGAATGATAATCGCCCTGAAAAAATAGAGGCAAAAAAATGGGTGGTTGTAGGATGTATTGTAGCTAATCTTGCAATTTTATTTTTCTTTAAATATTTTAATTTCACAATCGAAAGTATAAATGCAGTATTGGATCACACGAGTTTGCCGACAGTAAATACATCGTTAGATGTATTACTTCCAGTAGGGATTTCTTTTTATACATTTCAGGCTTTAGGATACACTGTGGACGTGTATCGTAGAGAGATTGAGGCGGAAAAGAATTTCTTTCGATACGCGTTATTTGTATCTTTTTTTCCACAACTTGTAGCAGGACCAATTGAACGCTCAAAGAATTTATTGAATCAGCTGCGAAATCCGAAATCATATCATTATGGGAGAATGTGTGATGGACTGTTACTAATGATTTGGGGATATTTTTTGAAATTGGTGATTGCAGACCGAATTGCAATCTTTGTAGATAATGTATATGCGAATGTTGACATTTATGATGGCAGGTATTTACTTTTAGCCAGTGTATTGTTTGCATTTCAGATATACTGTGATTTCGCGGGATATTCCACAATCGCAATTGGAGCTGCAGAGGTTATGGGATTTGAGTTGATGGAGAACTTTAATAGTCCATATCTGTCTCAGTCTGTTGCAGAATTTTGGAGAAGATGGCATATTTCACTCTCTTCCTGGTTTAAAGATTATCTTTATATTCCATTAGGAGGAAACAGAAAAGGAAAAATCAGAAAATATATAAATATTATGATCGTGTTTCTGGTAAGCGGTCTTTGGCATGGAGCAAATTGGTCATATGTTGTATGGGGAGGTCTGAATGGTGTTTATCAGGTAATAGGAGCAATTTTTACACCTCTTAGAAATAAAATCAAAGAAAATTTACACCTGAAGAAAAATTTCTTGCCATTAATGATAGTTTATATGTTTGTGACCTTTATATTAGTGGATCTTACTTGGATTTTTTTTCGTGCAGATACAATACAGCATGCGTTTGATATTATAGAGAGCATTTTCCATATGAATGATCCGGTACTTCTGGCTAATGGTGCACTTTATGATCTGGGACTTAGTAAGCCAAATTTTATAGTGCTTGTTATTTCGCTTTTATTATTGTTATTGGCAGATGTATGTAAATATCGTGGAGTAAAAGTTCGAAATGTGATTTTAAATTTAAATATTATAATAAGATGGACTATTATTATTGTCGGAATTCTGGGGATTTTGATTTTTGGAATCTGGGGAAGTGGATATTCAGAAACAAATTTTATATATTTTCAGTTTTGAGACAGAGAGATTATAGAGGAATTGCAATATCAACAAATCGAAAGAAAAAACTGATAATTAGTATATGAGGAACGAGATGAAAGTTGCAGGACGTATATTAAAGATTATATTTTTTTTAGGGATTTTGGGAAGCGGAATATTTTATATTTCGAAAGCTTTGCTTCCAAGAATACCAGACTTTTATGAAGAAGAACATTGGGATGTAGTGTTTTTTGGAACAAGCCAAAGTTACTGTACCTTTGATCCTGAAATATTTGACGATTATAATTTGAAAACCTATAATCGTGGCAGGCAGCAGCAGACAATGAATTATACATATTATTATGTCAAGGATGCGTTGGATAACAGCGATATTGATGTTGTTGTGTTAGAGATATTTGGTATGTTTTATGATGAGGATGACACAGGATTTACGAGCGAGGGCGTGAGAGATTCTTCATTAAATGATCTGCGATATTCTGACATAAAAGTGGATGCAATAAAAGATTGCGTGCCGGAAGATTTGCAGTTGGATTATTTATTCCCTTTAGGTAAATATCATTCCAGATGGGAGGAATTGGATTATTCGTCTTTTGAGGGCTGGAAAGAGAGTGTAATGAATCCGTATTTTACAGAAGAAGGGAGAGGATTCAAACATTGGGCAGGCGCACAGCCTTGTGGGTATGCATCCTGGGATGAGATATTTTCAGAAAAAAGACGACCTGTTTATGAAGAAAATTTCAGATATCTGGATATGATGAATGAACTGTGTAAGGAGCATGGTACAGAATTGGTATTGGTGCGTGCACCGTTTCCATGCAATGAGAAAACGGTGGAGATGACAAATACAGTTATGGATTGGGCAGATACACATGAGGTTGAATTGATTAATTGTATGAAGGTGACAGATGTTATTGGTTTGAATTTTGAGGAAGACAGTCTGGATGCAGGAACACATTTGAATGAGAGTGGAGGAAAGAAAGTATCCAGATATATTGCGGAGTATTTAAAGGAAAATGTATTGAAATAAAATTCAATTATAGAAAAAATGATACACTAGATGAATATTTATGCAAGCAGGAGAATTAGATAAATTATCGAAAAGTGTTCCGATTATATATGTAACATTGACAACAATGAATGCTAGTACTATACTTCAACAAGATTTATGTATTTAGGAGAAAAAGTATGATCACAAAAAGAGAATTTGATATGTTGGTACTTCTGACAGAGACAAAAGAGGTTGTATCTCAGAGAGATATGGCAGAGCGGTTAAAAATTTCAGCTGAAGCCGTGAATAAGACAGTCAAAGAATTGACAGAAAAAAACTATTGCAAAAATGGACAGATTACACAGGCCGGTCTGGATGCATTGGAACCTTATCGTGTGAAGAGGGCAGTATTTGTTGCAGCAGGCTTTGGAAGCCGGATGGTGCCGATCACTTTGAATACGCCTAAGCCGCTTGTCAGAGTCAACGGAACGCGTATTATTGATTCACTTCTTGATGCAGTGGTAGAAGCTGGAATTCCTGAGATTGTTATTGTGCGTGGATATCTGGGAGAACAGTTTGATCAGCTTCTTTATAAATATCCGAACATCAGATTTGTTGAGAATCCGATTTATAATGAAGCAAATAATATTTCCTCCGCTGTATGTGTCAGATATCTTCTGCAGAATGCGTATGTTTTGGAAGCAGATTTACTGCTCCGTAATAAAAAACTGATTCGTAAGTATGAATATGAAACAAATTTCTTGAGTATTCCGGTGGAGTCCACGGATGACTGGTGTTTTGCAACCGATCATAATGGTGTGATCACAGAAGAAAAAGTAGGTGGTACCGACTGTCATCAGATGGTTGGAATTTCCTACTGGAGTGAAGCAGATGGAATCAAGCTTGCCAATGACTTAAATGAGGTTTATTTATCGCAGGGTGGAAAAGAGCGCTATTGGGAGCAGGTGCCGCTTGTTTATAAAAAGGAAAATTACCAAGTGCATGTTCGTGAATGTAAGGCAGAAGATATTACAGAGATTGATACATTTAACGAATTAAAGGCAATTGATAATCGTTATGTCACAGGTTGATAAAAGCGACAAATGTGAGCAATTATAAAAAAATGATAATCAGGGACAACTTCAGAGACAGTTAAGTCCTACACATGTATGGGCAATGGCACTTGGTGCAAAAGTATCCAAATGCAGGCGGCGGATTTACTTTTACCAAGATGTGCTTTGGCAGAAATACGGCATATGTTTGTGGATGGTTTCTGGTAGTGGCTTATTTGACAAATGTTCCAATGAATTCGACTGAATTGGTCTAATTGTCGATGGCTTAGATGGATCAGCAGTTATTTTAAAATGGGGGTTGCATTATCAGGTGGTCGGCTATGATGTCTGGCTCGGAGAAATGTTGCTTGCTATGGGAATATTGATTTTATTTGGTATATTGAATATTCTTGGCGTGAAGAAGGCGGGGATTGTACAGACGATTCTCGCAGCATTGCTAGGCATTTCTGTTGTGACATTGACGATAGCAGCCTTAGTGAGCAGTAAGACATCTTTGGCAAATATGGCTCCATGGTGGGGTTTTCATAAGTCTGATGCCATTGCACCTTGGGCATATGTAGGATTTGATACCATACCGCAGGCGGCAGAAGAGTTTAAATTCTCTTACAAAAAAGTGAGTTAACAACTATTATGTATCATTAAGATAAAAAGTTTAAAGAAAATGTTTGCTCCTGCATAGCATTGTTGAAAGTGGTCGTATAATAATTATTATACGACCACTTTTACATTTACAGTTAGCAAAATTACTGTTATTCTTTATTTAGAAGAAACAGAAAGGAGACAGGAAGACATGGGTAGATTCGTAAACCCGGATAATAGTGCATTTCAGGTTGCGTTGAATTCTAAGATATATGTGGATAAGACTGGTTTGATTGAGTACACGAACAGTGTTCTTGATACGACAGATGCTTATATTTGTAATAGCAGACCACGCAGATTCGGAAAGTCGTATGCAGCGAATATGTTGGCAGCATACTACAGTAAGGGTGCGGATTCTGAGAAGATGTTTTCTGGATTGCAAATTAGTAAGGAAGCAGATTTCAGGGAGCATCTCAATAAGTATGATGTGATTCATATTGATATCCAGTGGTTCTTGGCGAATTGTGAGGACGTTGATAATGTTGTAACGCTTATTACAGATTCAGTTTTGAGCGAATTACGGGAAATATATCCAGACATTTTTACATGGGAAGTATCACGTTTACCGGATGCACTTTCCATTGTAAGAGAAAAAACCGGACAAAAGTTTATTATCATTATTGATGAATGGGATGTTCTGATTCGAGACGCGGCAACAAATGGAAAGGTTCAGGAGGCGTATATCAATTTCCTGAGGGGAATGTTTAAAGGAACTGAACCAACTAAATACATTCAGCTTGCTTATCTTACAGGTATTCTTCCTGTAAAAAAAGAAAAAACACAGTCTGCATTGAATAATTTTGATGAGTTTACAATGTTGAGTGCGAGCAATCTGGCTCCTTATATTGGTTTTACGGAGGATGAAGTAGAGAAACTTTCGAAGGAATATCATCAGGATTTTGATAAAGTCAAACGCTGGTATGATGGTTATCTTTTGAAGGATTATCAGATTTATAATCCGAGAGCGGTTGTAGGTGTGATGCTAAAAGGAGAATTTAAAAGTTATTGGTCCGAAACGGCATCTTATGAAGCAGTTACTCCTTTGATTAATATGAATTATGATGGTTTGAAAACAGCTATTATTGAAATGCTTTCTGGTGCAAATGTGAAGGTTGATACTGCAACTTTCAAAAATGATACTGTAAATATTCACAGCAAGGATGATGTGCTTACTTATATGATTCATCTGGGATATCTTGGTTATGATCAGTATACAAAAACAGCGTTTATTCCGAATGAAGAGATTCGGCAGGAACTTACAGTGGCAGTTGAAAGCCGGTCTTGGAATGAAATGTTGATGTTTCAGCAGGAGTCAGAAAGACTTCTGGATGCGACGTTAGATATGGATGGTGTGATGGTTGGAACTCAGATAGAGAAAATTCATAATGAGTATATTTCTGTTATTCAGTATCATAATGAAAATTCGTTGAGTAGTGTATTGACAATAGCATATCTTAGTGCAATGCAATATTATTTCAAACCAATTCGGGAATTGCCGACAGGTCGTGGATTCGCTGATTTTGTTTATATACCAAAACCTGAATATAAAGCGGATTATCCTGCATTAATTGTGGAACTGAAATGGAATCAGAAAGCACAGACTGCCATACAGCAGATTAAGAATAAAAAGTATCCAACAGCCATTGAAAAATATACGGGGGATATTCTGCTTGTAGGAATCAGTTATGATAAAAATTGCAAAGAACATCAATGTTTGATTGAAAAGTATGAGAAAGAATCATAATATATGTAAAATGCTGATTGAAAATATCGTGATTATTGTTTTAAAAAGCTCGTATTGACAATTCTTAGAATTAAAGAATACAATGTATAAAGTCTTGTGTTTTGAGAAAAATATACTTAAAATTGTTGAATTGAAAGAATTATTAATAAAAAGTTGAAGTTTAACTGAAAACTCGTTATATTATAAGTATCAAATACAAAAAAGAGAAACGGGTGAGATACAATATGGCAGTATACGTTGTAGGAGATTTTTTGCGAGAAACCAGATTGAGAAAAGGGTATACACAGGAAGAAGTCAGTTACGGAATCTGTACACCTGCATCTTTGTCAAGAATTGAAAATGGAGCACAAAAACCGGGACGACTTATTTTGGAGAAACTGTTTGAACGATTGGGTACGGAGAATAATTTGTTTAATTCTTTTGTGAGCAGAGAAGAGATGGAGTTGTATTCTGCGATTCAGAGTTTGATCAGGGATATAACGGATGAAGATGTGGCAAAACTGGAGGAACATATATCAATTGTTGAAAAATTAGCAACAAACGCTTCGGAATTAGAACATCAATGTTTATATTTTGCAAAAGGAGAGTTGGCACGCCAGAAAGAAAAAGATTATTCAAAAGCTATGGAGCTGTATATGAAGGCGATACATATTACATTACCTGATTTTGATGGTAAGAAGCCACTTAGGAATAATCTTTTAACTTTTGATGAAATTATGATAATTAATAGCATTGCTATTTTATATTCAAATGATGAAAGAAATATTATGGATGCAATCCATCTTGACTTGTGGTTGAAAGAATATATGGAAAATAGAATTGTAGATGGTAGGATGAAAACAGCAAAGTATCCTATGATTTTGTATAATCTGAGCTGTTGGTTTGGAGATAAAAATTGTCATAAAGAAGCGCTAAAGATGGCTGATGAAGGAGTAAATTTTTGCATTCAATATGGAAATTTAGCATTTTTTCCTATTTTATTATTTAATGAGGGCGGAACTTTAGTAGAATTAGGTGAAATTGATAAAGGAAAAGAACATTTGCACCAAGCAATTACAATTTTTAAAGCGATGAGACGAAAAGATATGGTTCAAACAGCAATTGAATGGTGCAAAATCCATTATCAAATTGATTTTTAATATCCGCCAGCTCTAGGACCGAAAGCAGAAGCAACTTCATAAGAGTTATCCACAACTCCTGTACTTCCAACAATAGAAGCGGCTGCAATAAGTGCACATAATGTGATAGCAAAAATTTTCTTTTTCATGGTTTTGTACCTCCAGTTAATTTTGAGATTATGGTAAATTCCAGAAGGCAAAGAGACCATTCGATGTGACGTAAATTTAAATTTACGCGATATCGAATGGTCTTTTTGCATGAATGGGAATAAAATTAATTAATTTAACAGGATGCTTTGGGGATTAGGGAAACTGTTAAAAGAGATTGAAAGAAATGAAAGGAAAATGTGAGTTATGGTAAGACCGGGATTACGTCGCAGCGAAATTGATTGGGAGAATGTGGACATTCATATCTCCAGAGAAGAAATGGAGAGAGAGCAGGAGCATGAAGCGGCAATACAGCAGGCAAAACAGTATCTGATCAAAAACTTTCCAAAGTTTTGTACAATAAATAATGGTTATTATGAGACAGAGACGTTTAATCATGATGCGGGGATGTATGAAGTAATGCATGTGGACCATATTGTGATTGGTGATCAGGCAATCTATGTGATCAAGACAGTGAAGTTTCCGGAGCATGTCGAATTATACGGAAGCTCAGACGCAAAAAACTGGTATTATGCAGAGAACACAGATAAACAGGAAACGCATAAGCACAAAGTGGACAATGCGGATAAGAGAAACCAGAGTTATTGTGAGTATATACAGATGCTGGCAGGAGAAGCTATCAGACGGGATGTGCCGGCGATTGCAATTGTCAATATTATTGGACTTACAGATGAGCAGATCCATTTAGATATAGAATCAGGGCATGAGGTTGTGACAATGGATAAACTGGCAGACAGGATCCGGTATTATGAGAGTACAATTGACAGTGATCGTGTGGCGTATGAACATAGCGATGATCTGATAAGAAAGTTCAAGGAAGAAGAGGTGTATGATAATATCATTCCACAGATACGGGATGTGGAGTTGAAATACAGAATATATTTAAAACTATCGGAATAGATTTCAGTGAGATTTTAAGCAAATCTTAAGAAGAAATCATTGTTTATAGGTTTACAAGTTTCCTTTTATTTGATAAAATTCTATTTTGGTATGTAAGAATAAAATAGGTGTCTTAATATTTTGAGATGCGGTCACTTTAGGAGGAAATGATGAGTTTTATTAACACGGTGTTTGGTATTCCACTTGGATACGTCATGTGGGGATGCTATCAGTTGGTGAAAAACTATGGTTTATCAATCATTCTGTTTACATTGGTCAGCAAAATCGTCATGCTGCCGGTATCTATTATGGTACAGAAAAACAGTATTCGAATGATACAGATCCAGCCACAGATAAATGAGATTAAATATAAGCATGCAGGTGATAAAGACCGCATTGCGGATGAACAGATGGAGTTATTCAAAAAGGCACATTATAGTCCAATGCTTGGTATGGTGCCAATGTTATTACAGATTCCATTGGTTCTTGGTCTGATTAATGTCATTTATAATCCAATGCAGCATTTGATGCATATCAAGACATCTGTCTGTGATCAGATCGTGGCAGCTACCTGTTCTCTGATGGGTGTAGATCAATTGGGGAGCGGCGCACAGCTTCAGGCAATGGCAGCATTGCAGAATCCGGATAACTTAAGCTTTTTCCAGAGTGCATTGACAGGGACAGGCATTGATATTGAGGCGATCGCAGCACAGGCAGCTACGATTAACACACATTTTCTTGGTCTGGATCTGTCTGTAGTTCCACACATTACTGTATTGGCATGGATCCTTCTTATTCCACTGTTCAGCTGTCTTTCTACTGTTTTACTTTGTGCATGCCAGAATCAGGCGAACGTGTTGCAGAAAGAGCAGGGTGCTTTGGGACAATGGGGAGTAACAATTTTTACAGTTGCATTCTCAACATATTTTACATTCCTGGTTCCGGGTGGAGTTGGTTTGTATTGGATTTTCAGTAACTTGTTCTCCACAGCGTTGATTTACATTTTAAATGCAGTTTATAACCCGAAAAAATATATTGATTACGAGGCGTTGGAGGAAAGTAAACGTCTGCTGGCAGAACAGAAAGCGGTAGAGGATGCCTATAAGAAAAAGATGGCTCCTTATAAGGCTAAGGAAAAAGAGGACTATAAGAGGTTTTTTGCCAAAGACAATGAAAATAAACAGTTAATGTTTTATTCTGAATCCTCAGGATTTTATAAATATTATCGTGGAATGATCGAAGAGTTATTGGAAAACTCGGATATTGTGATCCATTATGTTACAAGTGATCCGGAAGATCAGGTTTTCCAGATCAGGCATGAGAGGTTTAAAGCATATTATATCGGAGAGATCAAACTGATCACTCTGATGATGAAACTGGACTGTGATATTGTTGTTATGACAATGCCTGATCTTGAAACTTATCATATCAAGAGAAGCTATGTAAGAAAGGACATGGAGTATATTCATGTGCCACATAGTATTGACAGTATGAATATGACGTATCGAAAGGGAAGTATCGATCATTTTGACACTATTTTCTGCGTAGGTCCACATCATAAAGATGAGGTAGAGAAGATGGAAGAAACCTATGATCTTCCGCATAAAGTATTGTTAAACTGGGGTTACTGCCTGCTCGATGATATGCGAAAAGATTATGAGTCAAAAGAAAAAGTGATCAATGAACAGAAAACTATCCTGATCGCTCCGTCATGGCAGGAAGATAATATTGTGGATTCCTGTCTCGAGGATATTTTACAGAAATTGCGGGCTACAGGATATAAGGTGATCGTGCGTCCGCATCCACAGCATGTAAGACATATGCCAGAGAAGATGCAATTATTAAAAGATAAGTTTGCAGAAGATAAGAATATTGAAATTCAGACAGATTTTTCTTCGAACGATACAGTATTTAATGCAGATCTGATCATTACAGACTGGAGTGGTATTGCATATGAATATGCGTTTACAACATTGAGACCGGTATTGTATATTAATACGCCGATGAAGATCATGAATCCGGAATATGAGAAAATTGGGGTTGTGCCAATTAATATTTTCATGAGAGACAGCATCGGATGCAGCCTGAATCTGGATCAGTTAGACCGTGTAGCAGATGAGGCAACGAGATTGATCGAGCAGAGAGATTTATACCACGATAAGATTGATGCTTTTGTGAAACAATATGTATATCATTTGGGAACCAGCGCAAAAGTTGGAGCCAATTATATAAAATTACGTTTAAAACAAATTCATTCAGAAGAATAAAGGAGAAAAGATTGATGAAAAATTTAATGAAACAGATTACAAAGAACGGAAGAATTTTTTGGGTGACTTATTTTACTTTCTTTCTTATTTTGGCAATGCCAACGCATGCATGGGCATATGTTGATCCGGCAACCTTAACTTATGTAGTTCAGATTATTGCAGGCGTTTTTATTGCGGGTGGTGTTGCAGTTGGTGTATACTGGAGAAAAATCAAGAAGCTTTTCTCTAAGGACAAAACATCTGTTAAGAAGCATGAGTCAACAGAGCAGGAAAGAAATGCAGCAGCAGCAGCGGCTGAGGAATTTAACGAAGACAAATAGGAATCGTATCATTCAGAGAGAGGAATACAAATGAATATCAAGAGGAATATTTTATTAAATCCGGGACCGTCAACAACAACGGACACGGTAAAAATGGCACAGGTTGTGCCTGATATCTGCCCAAGGGAAGATGAATTTGCTGAAATGATGAGACAGATGAGGAAAGACCTTGTGAAGATCGTACACGGCGATCCTCAGAAGTATACTTCAGTTCTGTTTTGTGGTTCCGGCACATTGAATCTGGATGTATGTGTAAATTCACTTCTTCCAGAAGGAAAGAAGATTCTTGTTATAAATAATGGCGCATATAGCAGCAGAGCAGTTGAAATCTGCGAATATTACGGATTAGATCATATCAATCTGCAGTTTCCAATCGATGAACAACCGGATCTTAAAGTGGTTGAGAAAACGATGAAGGAAAATCCGGATATTGCTGTAGTATATACAACACATAATGAAACCGGTACGGGTGTGGGAAATCCGATTCGTGAGATAGGAGCAATTGCGCATGCACACGATGCGATTTTTATTGTTGATACGACTTCGACATATGCAATGGTTCCAATCGATATTGAAAAGGACAATATCGATTTTTGTATGGCATCTGCACAAAAGGGATTGATGTCTATGACAGGATTATCTTTTGTAGTTGGTAACGAAGAAATCATAAAGAAATCCAAGGATTATCCAAAACGTTCCTATTATTGTAATTTATATCTACAGTATGAATATTTTGAAAAAACGGGTCAGATGCATTTTACACCACCGGTACAGACGGTATATGCTACCCGACAGGCATTAAAAGAGTATTTTGCTGAGGGAGAAGAGGCAAAGTGGGCACGTCATTCCAGAGTGATGAAAGCCATTCATGAGGGACTGAAAGAGCTTGGATTTAAAGAACTGATACGTCCTGAAATTCAAATTGGTCTGGTTGCGTCGGCAGTATATCCTGATGATCCGAATTGGAGCTTCCAAAAAGTTCATGACTATTGCTATGAGCGTGGGTTTACGATTTATCCGGGAAAAGTGACAACTACTGATACATTTCGATTGTGTGCGTTAGGAGCCATCGATGTGGAAGATATTGAAGAGTTTTTTAAAGTGTTAAGGGAAGCGCTTATAGAAAATAATATTCGAGTTCCGGTACAATACAGATAGTGAAAGGATACAATATGAAAACAGTATATATGTGTTTTGCTACAGACGTGATCCATGAAGGACATATGAATGTAGTTAAAAAAGCAAAAGAATACGGGAAAGTTGTAGCAGGTGTATTATGTGATGCAGAGATGGTCCGTTATAACCGTTTTCCGACAGTAAGTTTTGAAGAACGTATGGCAATGGTGAGAAATATTCCGGAAATTGATGAAGTGATTGTACAGGATAGGATTATGTATGATAATGTCATCAAAGAATTAAAACCGGATTATGTCATTCATGGTGATAATTGGTGCGATGGACCGGAAAAGACGATTCGTGAAAATGTAATTGCTTTGTTGAAAGAATATGGTGGAGAGTTAATAGAGGTTCCATATACATATAATGAAAAAGTAAAGAAAATCGATGATCAGTTTAAGGAAAAACTGGCAATGCCGGAATATCGCAGGAAAAGATTAAGACAGTTGATAAAAACAGTACCAATTGTTAAAACGATAGAAGTTCATTCTGGATTAACAGGTCTTATTGCAGAAAAGACGGTAGTGGAACATGACGGTGGATTAGACCAGTTTGATGCAATGTGGATTTCCAGTCTTTGTGATTCTACTGCAAAGGGCAAACCAGACATTGAGCTTGTTGATATGTCTTCACGGCTGAGAACGATCGATGATGTTTTAGATGTTACCACGAAACCAATCATTTTGGATGGAGATACAGGTGGATTGATCGAACATTTTGTTTATAATGTCCGGACATTAGAACGTATGGGTGTTTCAGCAGTTATTATTGAAGACAAAACAGGCTTGAAAAAGAATTCTCTGTTTGGCACGGAAGTAGAACAGACACAGGATTCTATCGAAAATTTCTGCGCAAAAATCAGAGCTGGTAAAGATGTTCTTCGTACAGAAGAATTTATGATCATAGCCAGAATTGAAAGCTTGATTTTAGAGCGTGGCATGGAGGATGCGTTAACCAGAGCTTTTGCATATGTGGAAGCAGGTGCTGATGGCATTATGATCCACAGCAGAAAGAAAACAGCTGATGAGATAATCGAATTTTGTGACAAGTTTCGGGCAAAATATTCTGATATACCGATTGTTGTTGTTCCAACATCTTATAATTATATTACGGAGGCAGAACTGGCGGCTCATGGTGTAAATATTGTTATTTATGCAAATCAGTTAACCAGAAGTGCATTTCCGGCAATGGAAAATACAGCAAAAGAAATTTTGAAAAATCATAGGGCTCTGGAAGTGGATTCAAAACTTATGCCATTTAAAGATATTATTACATTGATAGATGAATTGTAATTTAAAAATGGATTACGAATATTGATGTAGTGGTATAATAACTTTTGATGAGGATAAAAGAGATGAGAGTAGAAACATTATTCGATATATTAGATTCTGATTTTTATACGGGAGTTCCGGATTCACAATTACAGGCATTATGTAATTTTCTGATCGATAAGTACGGAATTTCTGAACATCATGTGATAGCAGCCAATGAAGGAAATTGTACTGCACTAGCAGCTGGACATTATCTTGCAACGGGAAATGTACCTGTTGTATATATGCAGAACAGCGGTATTGGAAATATCATTAATCCGGTTGCATCTTTATTGAATGATAAGGTTTATGCAATCCCTTGTATTTTTGTGGTTGGCTGGCGGGGAGAGCCTGGTATTCATGATGAGCCACAGCATATCTATCAGGGTGAAGTAACCCTGAAACTTTTGGAAGATATGGATATTGCAACTTTTGTAATAGGAAAAGAGACATCGGAAGCCGAATTATATGCAAAGATGAAGGAATTCCGTAATGTTCTTACAAATGGAAAGAGCGTTGCTTTTGTAGTGAGAAAAGGTGCTTTGGAATATGGTAATAAAGTCGTTTATTCCAACGAATATCAAATGAAACGAGAGGAAGTTCTTGAACATATCGTTGCAGTAACTGAAAATGACCCGATTGTCAGTACAACAGGAAAAGCAAGCAGGGAATTGTTTGAAATCCGTGAAAGAAATGGACAGGGACATGAATGTGATTTTCTTACGGTCGGTTCTATGGGACATAGCAGCTCGATTGCACTTGGTATCGCTATGAGCAAAAAGAATGAAAAAATATGGTGCGTAGACGGAGATGGTGCATGTCTGATGCATATGGGTTCTATGGCAGTATTGGCAAGCAGAAAACCGGATAATATGGTACACATTGTGTTGAATAATACAGCACATGAGACTGTAGGCGGAATGCCGACTGTTGCAGGAAACATCAATCTTGTCACAATTGCAGAAGGCTGTGGATATCCTTATGCTATATGTGTTGATAATTTCGCTGATTTAGATAAGGAATTAAAAGCAGCGAAAGAAGCAAAGAGTCTCCGGTTTATCGAGGTGAAATGTGCACTTGGTTCCCGTGCAGACCTTGGCAGACCGACTACGACTGCGATTGAGAATAAAGAAAGATTCATGGAGAGATTGAGTTGAAATCATATATCGTAAAACAGAAGGACCTGGATAGTCGTATGCTATCCAGGTCCGGTGGCATTTTTGCAGCAATATCTGACCAGGTGTTAGCACAGGGCGGTGTGATTTATGGTGCAGGAATGGACAAAAATTTTAATGTTGTACACAAACGCGCTGTAAATGCGACAGAGAGAGATGAACTTAGAGGATCAAAGTATGTGCAGAGTGACATGCACAATGCATATCGGCTTGCCTGTGAAGATTTGAAAGCCGGCAGGTTGGTCCTGTTTACAGGAACTCCATGTCAGGTAGATGGGATAAAGGCTTTGTGTCCAAAAGGATGTGAGGAACATCTCGTTTGTATGGATATCGTGTGTCATGGTGTTCCAAGTCCAAGAGTCTGGAATGATTATAAGGCGTATGTGGAACGAAAATATCATGGGAAAATAGAAAAAATAGATTTTCGTAATAAGGAACGCTTCGGATGGTCTGATCATTGGGAAACAGTTACAATTAATGGGAAAGAGCATGACAGTCAGGTTTATATGAAGATGTTTTATGAACACACTTTTTTACGTGAGGCATGCTATGTATGCCCATATAAAAATCTGCAGCGTGTCTCGGATATTTCAATAGCTGATGCATGGGGGGTAGAGGCTGCTAACCCGGAATTTGACGATAATCGGGGAGTTTCACTTGTTCTTATAAATACACCAAAAGGAGAAAAATGGTTTTTGGATTCATTACAGGAATGTGATTTTAAGGAGTGCGATTTAGAAAAGTATATGCAGGAACCTCTTCGGAGACCATTTAAAAAACCAGATAATACAGAAAATGTTTGGAAAGAATATAACGAGGTTTCGTTTGAGGAATTTGTAAAAAATCATTATAAAGAACCGTTTTTGTCAATTGTCAAAAGAAGTTTGAAAAGAAAAATAAAGGATATGATACCGAAAGAATTTTGGAATCGGCTCAGAAGGTGGAGGTAATATATGGAAGAAAAAAGGCTGCCGGATTTATGCACAAAAAAGGATACCTGCTGTGGCTGTAGTGCATGTGCCACGATATGTCCGGTGTGTGCAATTTCGATGTGCCCGGATGAAAAGGGGTTTTTATATCCACTGGTAAATTCTGGTAAATGCATAAGATGCTATAAATGCGAACAAATTTGTCCGTTTAAAAAAAGATAATTTTTAATATATTCTTAAGTAGCTTTTCCATTCATAAATCATGTGCTACAATATTATCAGATTAACTATATATAGGGTAGTTATGAAAAATATTAAGATATGAGAGGTATTTACAATTGAAGAAAAGAGCACTTTTACTAGGAATGATGCTGACGCTTGCAGTAACTTCGGTAGGATGTGGTAAGAAAGAGGCAGATGCTAATATCACAGAACCGATTTATGAAGAATCCAGCGAAGAGGCAGTCGTTGGGGATGTTGTAGACAATGAGGAGGAAGAAGATCTTCCGGATGGTAAAGTCCGTAATGAGCTGACAGGAGAATTAATTGATGAGTCACTTGCAAATCAAAGACCGATTGCTGTTATGGTAGATAATGAATCAATTGCATTACCGCACTATGGTCTGACACAGGCAGATGTTGTTTATGAGATGATGAACAGTACTGAGAATGGCCGTATTACAAGATTCATGGCTTTAGTGAAAGATTGGGAGACATTAGAGCAGTTTGGAAGTATTCGCAGCGCAAGGGTAACAAACTGCATTCTGGCAGCAGAATGGAATGCTGTATTATGTCATGATGGTGGACCATTCTATATTGACGAATATATTGCACTTCCAAGTGTGGATGATTTTAATGGCGGATTTTCCCGTGTCAATAATGGAAAATCCAGAGAATATACAGAGTACATTGTTTCAGGTGATCTGGACAAAAAATTTGCAAGCACAGGTGCAAGCAAAGAGTATAATAAATATTATACAGAAAATCACTTTAAATTCGCCAAAGAAGACACTGATATTGCGGATGGAACATCTGCAGTTACAGTAGATATTCCATTTCCTCATAATGGCTCTTATTTGACATATGACGAGTCGGAGAAAGTGTATAAGTACTTTGAGTACAAGAAAGAGCATGTGGATCCACAGAATGGCAATGCTCAATTGAGTTTTAAAAATGTGATTTTACAGTGTACACCATTTGAATTACACAGCTGGGGTGACGGTGTATATGATCCAAACGGTTACATGTACTATAAAATCGAGAATAATAAGGGAACAGGTTATTATATTACAAATGGTAAAGCAGAAGAGATTACATGGTCAAAAGGCGGATTGACAGATAACACAAAATATTATGATGCATCCGGCAATGAAATTAAGATTAATATTGGTAAAACATACATTGCATTAGTTCCGGATGATGCATGGGGAGATCTTGTAGTAGAATAAGAAATTTCTCAGATACAATTAGTCCAGGGAAAGCACAGGATAAATAGTGTTTTCCTTGGATTTTTTTGTTATAATGAATTAGTATGGGAAAGTTCTGACGCTTATAGAAAATGTGAGGAATACAGATTATGAAAATAAAGACATCTGCAATAGTTTATGGAATCCGTTATATCAGAAGATTTGGGCTGCGCACTTTGATAATTAGAATTATAGAAAAAAAGAGAGAAAAGGATTCTGAGTATCAGAGTTTTTATTTGGAAACGAAAGCTTCTCTGGAACAGTTAGAGAAACAGAGGATGGAGGTTAGTCATTGGAATAAGAAAGAAAAGATCAGTATTGTGACACCTCTGTACCATACACCTGCGATTTTTTTGAGAGAATTAATCGAGTCAGTTTTAGAATCTTCCTATGAAAACTGGCAATTATGTTTTGCAGATGCAACACAGGATGGAGAGGAAAATCAAATTGAAAATATTGTAAAAGAATACCAGAAAATGGATGAAAAATTAACAGGAAAAAAATCACGTATTTGCTATAAAAAGTTATCTCAAAATTATGGAATAGCAGAAAATACGAATCAGGCGTTAGCAATGGCGGAGGGAGATTACATTGCCTTTTTAGACCATGATGATATAATTACACCAGATGCATTATATGAGATGGCATTGGCAGCAAAATGTGCGAAGAAAACAGGGAAAGAGGCAAATATGTTTTATTCGGATGAGGATAAGGTCAATGAGAATAGAACGGCTTTTTTCGAACCTCATTTCAAACCGGATTTTAATCAGGATCTTTTGAATTCAAATAATTATATAACACATTTTTTGATGGTCAGCAGAGAACTGCTGGACCAGGTGGGCGGGATAAACAAAGAGTATGATGGGGCTCAGGACTATGATTTTATCCTAAGATGTACAGAACTTGCAGATAATGTGATTCATATTCCAAAGGTTTTATATCATTGGAGAGTACATGAGCGATCTACAGCAGCAGGTGCTGGAAGCAAGGATTATGCAATTGATGCTGGAAAATGTGCGATAGAATCGCATTTACAGCGGATGGGAGAAAATGGCAAGGTGGTTGTCACCCCTTATTTTGGCTTTTACAGAATAGAATATGGGATAAACACCGAAAATAAAACAGAAGATTACGTTTTGTTTGCAGATCAATCTTTGAAACCATTAAATGCAGACTGGAAGCAGATTTTATATGCAGATTGCAGCCGCAAAAAAATTGGAGTTGTAGGAGGAAAGATTTACGACAGACATCATCGCATTTATGAGGCTGCATTTTTTGAAAAAGGTGATTGGACAGGTGCTGCATGTGGTGAAAATGTATTTTCTGGCTTACGAGAAGGATATGGAGGTTATATGCATAGAGCTAATATACAAATGGATTGTGACAGGGTTTCTGAAAAATGTATGTTAGTAAAAAAAGAAGTGTTGGAACAGATTGAGGATTATGAACAACAAATCAGAACTCCGGAATTTTCGTATATAGTTTGCCAAAAAGCAAAAGAAATGGGATACAGAATTATGTATGAACCAGAAGTAAAAATGATTTTTAAATCATGAAAAAAAATGTATAATAAAATACGTATGTGCAAATGGTGTCAGGATTTGTCGTACAAAATAAGTAGGAAGCTCTTTTTTGTTGTGATATAATGGAATTATTCTAAAGTTGAAAAAGAGGACAAGTGCTTATGATGAGGGTATATATATGTCCGGACTGTGGCTGGATGCGCATGGTTTCGCGGCGTAAAAATGTAGAATGCTATAAGTGTGGTGTGCAGGATATGACTTTGGCAAAAGTAGACTTTGCCACATATGTATCCTGGTCTGAAAAAGAACGTCAGGAATATTCTGCGGCATGGATGTACATACATAACAAAGGAAAAATAAAAAGGAATTAGAAAATAATCATGCAGGAAGTGACAATCATAATCCCAAATTATAATGGAAAAAGCTTACTGGAAAATTGCTTCAGGACATTAGAAAATCAATCGTATAAAGACTTTAAGGTATTAGTGGTTGATAATGGTTCCACGGATGGAAGTACAGATATTAAGTCCGATGTTTTAGATGTGGAATGGATTGCTTTGAATGAAAATCTGGGCTTTTGCGGTGCTGTAAATCTGGCAGTGCAAAAGACAGGAACGCCATATGTTATTCTGCTTAATAACGATACAGAGACAGATAAGTATTTTGTGGAGTGGTTGTTAAGGGGGATAAAAAAGTCAGACCATATTTTTTCATGTGGAGCCCAGATGATAGATTATAAAAATCATGAAATATTGGATAATGCAGGGGATTTATATACTGCCATGGGATGGGCCGTTGCCAGAGGAAAAGGCAGACCATGTAAAGATTATGAAACGTCAAAGCGAGTGTTTTCATGCTGTGCCGGAGCAGCAATATATCGCATGGATATAATGCGAAAGATCGGTGGATTGGATGAACATCATTTTGCTTATCTGGAGGATGTGGATTTAGGTTATCGGGCAAGAATTGCAGGATTTGAAAATTGGTATATTCCGGAGGCGAAGGTTTACCATGTCGGAAGTGCGACAACGGGTACACGATACAATAAGAAAAAGGTATTTTTAGCAGCAAGAAATACTATTTTTGTGATTTATAAAAATATGCCTGTTTTACAGCTGGTTTTAAATGTTCCATTTATTTTTATAGGTATGTTCATCAAAACACTTTTTTTTGTCAGAAAGGGATTTGGAGAAGACTACTGCAAGGGGATTTTAGAGGGGATTTACGATTGCAAAAAATGTTGGAAAGTGAAATTTCGTATAAAAAATCTTTCTAACTATTTTAAAATACAATTGGAATTGTGGTGCAATTTAGTGCGCATAATATAGGTAAAAGGACATTATCCCGGTTTGAAACAGGAGATGTCTGTGAAAATAAAGAAATAATTAAGATTTTGGAGCGCTCGTTTTAAGAAAATAGAGTTGTGATTTCGGGTAAATTATTGTATCATTGAAATTATGATAGCTAAGAAAAGGATGGCATTATGATAAAAGATAATCAGCAGCATTTTAATAGATTGCATGTTGTTTTGGATGGATTGGTTGTCATTGTTTCTTATGCACTTGCCTGGTGGTTAAAACTTTCAGGGATTTTTACAAACGATCATGTTGGAGTTCTTTCATTTGAATTCTATATGAAAGCTCTGATTTTTATTGTTCCACTTTATTTGCTGTTATATTATGCGTTTAATTTATATACGCCGAAGAGAGCACAGGGCAGGCGGCTTGAATTATCCAATATTATTATGGCAAATACAGTTGGAATTTTAATTGTGTTTGCAGGATTTTTCCTTGTATTGTCTTATACAGAAGAGGCAAAGAACTTCTCGCGTTCCATGTTTGCATATTTTTATATATTCAACATTGTACTTGAAGAAGTAGAAAGACTTGTAGTCCGCGGTTTTTTACGTAGCATAAGAAGAAGGGGATATAATCAGAAGCATATCCTGCTTGTGGGATATTCTAAGGCAGCAGAACAGTATATAGACAGAATCAAGCAGAATCCTCAATGGGGTTATAATATACGTGGAATTCTGGATGATAATATTGCACGCGGAACAGTTTATAAAGGTGTGAAAGTAATAGGAAGTATTGAGAATCTGACTTTTATTTTGCCGGAAAATAAATTGGACGAGATTGCAATCACGCTTGGGTTGGAAGAATACTACAAATTAGAGAAAATAGTATCACAGTGTGAAAAGTCAGGAGTGCATACCAAGTTTATTCCTGATTATGGCAATATTATACCGACGAGACCATATACGGAAGATTTGTTAGGTCTGCCTGTTATCAATATACGATATGTTCCGTTGTCGAATACGTTTAATGCAATGGTAAAAAGACTGATGGATATCGTAGGATCCATAATATGTATTGTGATTTTTTCACCAGTCATGTTGCTTTCTGCGATTCTCGTGAAAATAACATCTTCCGGTCCGCTGATATTTAAACAGGAACGGGTTGGACTTCATAATGAAAAATTTATGATGTATAAGTTCCGAACAATGTATGTGCAGACAGAGGAAGAGGAGAAAAAAGGCTGGACGCAGAAAAATGATCCGCGTGTAACAAAAGTAGGAGGTTTTTTGCGTAAAACAAGCCTGGATGAGTTCCCTCAGCTTTTTAATGTGTTAAAAGGAGATATGAGTCTTGTAGGACCAAGACCGGAGCGGCCGCAGTATGTGGAGAAGTTCCGGGAAGAAATTCCAAGATATATGATCAAACATCAGGTGCGTCCGGGAATGACCGGCTGGGCACAGGTGAATGGATATCGTGGAGATACTTCCATTCGAAAGAGGATTGAACATGATTTATATTATATTGAAAACTGGACATTAGGATTGGATATTAAAATTTTATTCCTTACAGTTTTCAAGGGATTTATCAATAAAAATGCGTATTAGGAGAAAATAATTAATGAGTAGTGAACCAAATCACAATCGACAAAAAAATCATAAAGCTTTAACAAAGAAACAGAAAGAAGCAATAAGAAGGAAAAAAAGACAAAGAAAGATCATATTACTGGTCGTTGAGATATTAGTTGTTTTAATTTTAGCTATTGCATTGTTTTTAATCAGTAAATTGGGAAAAATCGAACGTCAGGAAGTTCCACTTGAAAACATCGAGGTGAATGAAGGTATTTCAGAAGAATCCAAGGAGATTATGAAGAGTTATACTACCATTGCCTTATTTGGTCTGGACAACCGCTCTAACGGTAATTTGTCAAAGGGACGCAGCGATGTCATTATGATCGCCAATATCAATAATGACACTAAAGAAGTCAAATTATGTTCGGTATTCCGTGATTCTTATCTGGATACAGGAGATGGAAGCTTTAAGAAATGTAATGCCGCTTATGCAAAAGGTGGTCCGGAGGCGGCCATTAATATGTTGAATAAGAACCTTGATCTGTCCATAACAGATTATGTGACGGTAGATTTTAATGCCGTTGTTGAGTGTGTGGATCTGCTCGGTGGTATTACACTGGATGAAGTCACAGATGAAGAAGCAGTTCTTATGCAGGGATATATGGATGAAATCAATAAACTTACCAAGAATAATTCCAAGTATCTTTCCGGTGGTGGAACAAACGTGACATTGGACGGCGTACAGGCATGCGCATATGCACGAATCCGTTATACCAAAGGCGATGATTATAAGCGTGCAGAGCGTCAGAGAACGGTTCTTGCGGCAATGGTTGCAAAGGCTCAGAAATCTGATCTTGTTACGATTAATAAGCTGATCGATGCAGTATTTGGGGATATTCAGACAAGTTTTTCGAATGCAGATTTAGTTGCATTAGCAGCACAGGTATTTAATTACAAACTTGGCGAGACATCAGGATTTCCGTTTAACCATGGATCAACAACTCTCGGATCCAAAGGAAGTGTGGTTGTACCTTGTACATTGGAATCAAACGTAATCGAATTACACCAGTTCCTGTTCGGTGATGAGGAATACACACCATCGGATACCGTTCTTGCAAACAGTAAGAAGATTATCAATGACACAGGTATGAATGAGGGAAGTGGATACAGATAAATGACAGTAGATATTATCATTCCAACTTATAAACCGGATGAAACATTATGTCTGCTCCTGCACAAATTGCAGGGGCAGACCTTTGTCGTTCATAGGGTAATTATTTTAAATACGGAAGAGAAACTCTGGAAACAGGCAGCAGCAGCTTATCCGATTGAACAGGTATTGAAAGAACTTCCGTGTGAGTATGAGGTATTTCATATTGCGAAGAAAGATTTTGACCATGGTGGGACAAGGCAGTTTGGAGCAGAACATTCGGATGCGGATGTGATGGTTTTTATGACGCAGGATGCAGTTCCGGCGGATGAGTTTCTGGTAGAAAAATTAGTGGAGTCATTGCTTTTAAAGGAAGATCAGGTGTCTGCGCGGGTACAGCAGAATGCAATGGAAGTGACAGGCACTGAAAAAAGTGCAGTAAAAGATTGTTTAGTTGCAGTGGCTTACGCCAGACAGCTTCCGAAAAGTGACTGCCATATTGTCGAGCAGTATACGAGGCAGTTTAATTATCCGGAGCAAAGCTGTGTTAAAACAAAGGCAGATATTCCGACACTTGGGATCAAAACGTTTTTCTGTTCAGATGTCTGTGCGGCATATCGCAGGGATTTATTTGAAGAACTGGGGGGATTTGAGTCTCCGGTTATTTTTAATGAGGATATGTTTTTTGCAGCAAATGCCATCGAACACGGATATGGCGTTGCGTATGCAGCAGAAGCAAAGGTAGTACATTCACACAATTATACGATGAGGCAGCAGTTTCACAGGAATTTTGATCTCGCAGTTTCACAGAAACAGCATCCGGAGATTTTTGAACAGGTGAGTTCAGAAGCCGAGGGTATGAAGCTGGTGAAGAGTACGATCGCTTATCTTTTTGCAATAAGAAAGCCATGGCTTGTTTTTCATTTTGGTATGCAGTGTGTTGGAAAGTATGCAGGTTTCTGGATGGGCAGGCATTATGAGAAGCTCAGCAGGAAACAGATTTTAAAGTATACGATGAATCCGGGATACTGGGATATGAGAGAGGATGTTCATGAGTAAGACATTATATATTGTGGTACCTTGTTATAACGAGCAGGAAGTTTTGCCGGAGACAGCAAAAAGATTATTAGAAAAACTGCAGTCTTTGGTCTTGAAAAATAAAATAGCGGATAACAGCCGTATTATGTTTGTAAACGATGGTTCGAAAGATCAGACATGGAGTATGATAAAGGGATTATGTGAGGAAAACTCTGTGTTTGCCGGCGTGAATCTCTCAAGAAACAGGGGACATCAGAATGCTCTTTTAGCGGGTATGGCTACAGCAGTAAAGTATGCAGATATGATCGTTACGATGGATGCAGATCTGCAGGATGATATTAATGCGGTTGACCGTATGATTGATGCTTATTACGAAGGAAATGATGTGGTTTATGGAGTGCGTTCCTCCAGAAAAAAGGATACCTGTTTTAAACGGGGAACAGCACATCTTTTTTATAAGCTGATGAGTTTCCTTGGAGCAGATATTGTGTATGACCATGCAGACTATCGATTACTCAGCAAGCGTGCGACAGAAAATTTATTAGATTTTGATGAAGTGAATTTGTTTTTGCGCGGTATTGTACCGATGGTTGGTTTTCAGAGCACTACTGTGGAGTATGAGCGGGGAGAACGTTTTGCTGGCGAGAGTAAGTATCCGCTTGGAAAGATGGTCACATTTGCTTTTGAAGGAATCACATCCCTTTCTGTAAAACCGATTCGAATGATTACAATAGGCGGTTTACTGATCTGCCTAATCAGTCTGATAATGCTAATTAAGTCTTTTGTGGATTATTTTAATGGAAATGTTGTCCCAGGCTGGGCAAGTATTATGGTTTCAATTTGGGTGCTTGGCGGATTGCAGATTTTTGCAATCGGTATTATCGGTGAGTATATCGGCAAAACATATCTGGAAACAAAAAAAAGACCAAAGTATATTATTGAGTCGGTGATTTTAGATGACAAGGATATAAGCATAGACCGTAATTTGTAAAAAACGAACTTTGGCAATTCAAGAAATTTTGCTGGATTTTTTAGAAGAGAAAAAAGACATTAAGGGATTTATAAATATTATAGATATGAGTGCAGACAAAGAAAAGAGCAAGACAAATCAAAAAAAAATAGTATGGATATTTTGGGCGTTCATGGCAATCGCTATTTTTGTGATTTTAAATCAGACGGGTTATTCCGACGGCGATGATACCTATTTTTACCATTATTCTACCACCATGGGATTTTTCGAGTACTTATCCTGGCGATATCAGACATGGGTAGGACGAATGGCTGCAGAAGCAATTGTATATATTACATTTAATCTTGGACTTGGATTTTGGAGAGTTGCAGATGCGGTTATGATGGTGCTGCTTCCAATCGGAATTTTAAGATTGGGATGCAAGACGGCAGGCTATACGGGATATATTGCGTTACTGAATGAGTATCAGGAGCGTGTGGATGTTGGCACAGAGCAACACAATTCAGGAGAATTAAACGTGTGGCGCAATCTCTGGAAAAGCGTCCGGTATCCGGTTTTACTTGCGAGTGGATATCTGTTGATGAGTGTCATGACATTGGGATATTCTGCGGTCTGGGTGAATGGTTCCATATTTTATACATGGACGTTCACAGCAGGAGTCTGGGCGATGATGCCTCTTGCAGATCTTGTGTTTGATACAGGGGCGTTTTCGAACAGGCAATTGATCTATGCGCTTCCATGCAGTGTCATTGCAGCGATGTCGATCGAGCAGATGGGAGCAGTTTTACTCGCATTTGAAGGTCTGTCAATTTTAAGTCTTCTGTTACAGAAAAAAAGAATACCGGTGGCGATATGGATCCAGACGGTTATAACATTTGCAGCATTTGTGATCCTTTTTATGGCACCTGGAAATGAGATGCGTGTAGCATCGGAAATTACAACCTGGATGCCTAGGTACAAAGAGTTGTCTGTAGGAAATCATTTATTTATGACCATCCAGTGGATGTTATCTTCCTTTGCAAATGAGGGAAGGGCATTTTTTGTTGCAATCTGGGCAGCAGGTTTTCTTTTGCTGATGAAGTCAGAAAAGACAAAAGTTTATCAGATTTTAACAGTAGTATTCAGTGTGGCAGCGATTCTTCCTTACGCCGGAATTTCATTTTTTTCGGAGATGGGCATTGGATATATTGATATCGAGCAGTGCCTCACTGAACTGCCGACATGGCAGACGATGACCACACAGAATCGGATTGCCTTTTTCTGGTGGATAGCAGCAGTTCTTTTTACTCTGGTTTTATTGTGGAAAGTGACAGGACATTCTGTTTTTATCAGCATGGTTTTTCTTGGGGGAATTGCCAGTGAGGCAGTGTTACATTTCTCGCCAACGATTTATGCGTCGGGTGCCCGTGTTTATTATCTGACGGATCTCATGTATTTATTTATTATTTTGTGGATGGTAATGCACATGGATAGTGAGAAAAAGAAAAATTTATTTATTGCAGGAGTTGTAGTTCTTGGTGTTGCAAATTTTCTGTCACAGTATTCCATCATGTTATTAAAACTGTAACATTCATTTTTAAATGAAAATCCAAACTTCCTGTTTCTCCGGCTTTAGAAAAATTTGAGAGATAGGAAGTTTTTATTTTTAAAAAACATTTTTTCTTGATATTTTTATCACAATTCGAACACAATTTGACGCTAGACTAAGGTCATAAAGATAAAGGCAGCAGATAATAAGAAGCTGCACAGAAAGGGGCAAATTGTTATGGATAACAATTATTACAATAATAGCAACAATAGTAACAATAACAACAGTAATAGCAACTATAATAACAATAATAGCAATAATAGCAATAATAACAGCAGTAATCAGTCTTCTGATTCTTTCTACTCATATAATCATCAGCAGAATAACGGAAATCAGAACAATGCACAGAACGACAGTATAGGATCCCAGGCAGGAGGATATGGCTCCACACAGAGTTCTATTTATGGAAGTCAGAGCAACAGTCATGGCTCCGGCTATGGAACGACACAGAATAACAGCCAGAGCACAGGATATGGAAATGCTCAAAGCAACAATCAGAGCACTGGATATGGAAGCACCCAGAGCAACAATCAGAGTTATGGATATGGTAGTACCCAGAATAATCAGCAGAGCGCTGGATACGAAAATACAAAGAGCAACCAGCAGAACACTGGATACGGAACCACCCAGAACAATCAGCAGAGTACAGGCTATGGAAACCAGAACGGTAACTATGGAACATACAGTAGCAATACCAGTTATCAGAGTTATGCATATGGCAGCAATCCAAAACCAGAGAAGAAAAAGAAAGAAAGAAAACCGGGTGGATTTGGAAAACAGCTTGCAAAATGTGCAGCGCTTGCACTTGTATTCGGACTGGTTGCAGGCGGTGTCATGACAGGCGTTAATTATGCATCCGGAAAAGTTCTTGGAACAACCAATGCAGGTAATGTACAAGCTTCCTTGACTACCGGAGATGATTCTACCGTGCAGCCGACAGCAATCTCATCTTCCTATGTAGCAACAGATGTTTCAGATATTGTCGATGAAGTAATGCCTTCTATCGTAGCAATTACAAATGTAAGTCAGACAGAGTATCAGAGTTTCTGGGGACAATCCAAGACTTATGAGAGCACAAGCTGTGGTTCAGGTATTATTGTAAGTCAGGATAAGGAGTATCTTTATGTGGCAACCAATAATCACGTTGTCGAGGGAGCAAACAGCCTTACTGTAACTTTTGCAAATGATGATACGGTCAGTGCAGAGATTAAAGGTACAGATCCTTCTACAGATCTTGCTGTTGTAAAAGTTGCCCTGAGCAGTATTAAAGATGATACTATGAGTGCAATCAAGGTTGCAACACTTGGTTCTTCTGATACATTAAAAGTGGGTGAATCCTGTATCGCAATCGGTAATGCCCTTGGTTACGGACAGTCTGTAACAACCGGTGTGATCAGTGCATTAAACCGTGAAGTTTCTGTTTCAGATTCCTCCAGCAGCACCAATTATACGGCAGAACTGATCCAGACAGATGCAGCAATTAACCCTGGTAACAGTGGTGGTGCATTATTAAACACAGCAGGGGAAGTGATCGGAATTAACTCTGTAAAATATTCAGACACTTCTGTTGAAGGTATTGGATATGCAATCCCAATGGATACAGCAAAACCAATTATTGAAGAACTTATCACAAACGAAAAAGTAGATGAATCCAACAGTGCATATCTCGGTATCACAGGTGTAGATGTCACAAGCGATGTTGCAAAAACATATAATATGCCAACCGGTGTTTATGTCGCACAGGTCATGGAAGGAGCTGCCGCAGAGCAGGCTGGTATCCAGAAAGGCGATATTATCACAAAATTTGATGGAAAAGATGTCACTTCCATGGAGAAGCTTTCTTACAATATGCAGTATTATGCAGCAGGTACTACGGTGGATGTTGTAATTGAAAGATCATCCAATGGACAGTATGAGGAGCAGACAATCTCTGTTACTCTTGGCAAGAAGAATTAAACCGGAGTTTGACGGACGTAGTGTCGCAGATTCTGTGGTGCTTTTATAGGTTGTGAAGGGCAGATATAAGCGTCCTTTCACAAGTCAGAATTTTATATGTAATGAAAAAGAAAAACGGTATAAACGAAATAT
>ERZ773149.166-NODE-166-length-70161-cov-47.964012_pt1 | contig 70161 bp, 56 predicted proteins | sample MGYA00511081_ERZ773149 | MGnify/ENA primary metagenome ERZ773149 (study PRJEB29015, sample SAMEA2737846) | human gut metagenome | biome: human gut; feature: human-associated habitat; material: faeces | place: China | collected 2012 ...
GAAAACGAATCTAAGGCCAGAATTGCAGCTGATGCCAAAGTTGCCGAGCTTCAAGCTCAAATCAAAGAGCTTAAAGAAAAGTATGAATTGACGAATTGAACATGTTCTGTCGTCAACATATAATATTTCATGAATTGTCATATAAGCAATAGCTATAGTCTGGCAATATACAATACCAACCCGGACATACCACAATGAAAATGGCGGTCAAAAAATGACCGCCATAAAAAATAATAAAAATTTATACACTTTACTTAACAAACTCGGGTTGTTAAATTTATGCTTCACCGAGCGTCACATCAAATCCAACTATCTTTTTAAGTATCTTTACTGCATCTCTTGTGTCAACTTTTCCGTCGGCATTGACGTCCGATGCTTCAAGGTCGATTGCAAATCCTGTGAATCCCGCAACGTATTTTTTAATTACTACAGCGTCACGGCTGTCGATTTTTCCGTCACCATTGGCATCACCGTAGGTTATTTCAGAAACTGTCTTTATATTAGTCTCTGTTACAAGATATGTACTGAAATGTCCTGTCTCAAAAATCAGAAATCCATTCTGACAAACTGCATTCATATTAGTAAACTTACCTTTTTCATTCACATAATAAACCTTACAGTTCTCTCCCATGTAACCATCAGGAACAGGTATTTTAACTGTGACTTTTTCGGACGGCTGAACTGTCTGTCCACTCTCGTTTTTCAGCGAAATCTCATATGTAACAGATTTTACGTCTTCAGGTTTTACATCTGAATCTTCTATTTTTCCTGTAAAATCAATCTTTGAATATTCCTTGTCCGATTCTGTAAGCTGCCTGCTTTCAAGACTAATTTTTTCTTCATTATCTCCTCCTATTGAAGAATCGTCTTTTGAATATTCTATCTTGATTCCGTCTGCAGTCTCTTTTTCGTTAAGCTCAATAAATCTGATTCCGTTTGCCTCGGCATATTCCTGTGCCTTACTTCCGGCATAGCCTGATATCGTAAAATCATCATATTTTTTATATGTTGCACTCTGTTCATCATAATAATATCCTAACGCATAATCCTGTATTGTTGTTACATTTTTAGGAACTGTAATATTTTTAAGATTATCACAATTTTGAAATGCACTTCCTAAAACAGAAGTTAATGTATCAGGCAGTACAATATTTGTAATCTCTTTACAATATGAAAACATAAAAAATGATATAAACTTCATGCTTTCAGGCAGTACTACTTCTTTCAGACTTGAACAATATTGAAATACCGCTGGATTAGGACTTGTTATATTGACAGAAAGTTTTACTTTTTCCAATGAAGTACATTTATAAAATACAGCCTCTCCCATGCTTGTCACAGAATCCGGAATTACTACTTCTTTTAGTCCGCTGCATTCTCCAAAAGCATCCGTGCCAATATTCGTAACGCTGTCAGGAATATTTATGCTCTCCAAAGCCTTTGTGCCATAAAATGCAAAATCCCCGATAGTTTTTACTGTATCAGGCACAAAAAATTCTGTATCTTTAATTCCTGCAGGATAACACAGTATTCTTGTCATATCTTTATTATATAAAATCCCTTTTTCAGACATATACTTGCCATTTTCACTGTCTACTTTAATTGATTGCAAATCATAACAATACATAAATGCAGCCGTATTTATTTTTGTAACTGACCTGGATATGTTAATCTTTTTTACATTCACACTAAACTGCAGATTACTATCTATTGTAGTAACTCCGTCTTCTATACTGATTTCTTCAACTCCTGATGCAGGAATACAATAAATTGCACTTGTCATGGCCTTGTTGTATAAAATACCATTTTTTACAATATAATTGTTATTTGTATCCGAAAGCACTATTTTGGAAAGATTTTTACAACCCCTGAATGTATCGCTTGAAATTATAGCATTATCCGGAAGTTCTACTGATATAAGTGATGTGCAGTTGTCAAATGCACCCGAACCTATTGACATAAGTGACTGTGGCAATTTAATCTGCTCTAGTGACGAACAAAAAACAAATGCCGAACCTTCTATCTTTGCAACTCCTTCATTTAATATAACTTTTTTTAAATTATTGCATTCCCTGAACGTACCATTTTTAATTGCTGTTACACTTCCGGGAACTTGTACCGAAACAAGTCCGTTACATCTATAAAATGCCAACGTCGTAATATTGGTAACACTGTCAGGAATGTCAATATTTTTCAAATTATCAAGTCTTGCAAACGCTTTTTCACCAATGTTTACAACTCCCTGTGGTATTTCAATCTCATAAAGATTATTACAATCAGCAAATGCAGAATAATCTATAGTCTTTGTACATTCGTCTACGATTACTTTTTCTGGTATCAGTGAGTTTACCGCACTGACAAGTATTCCATTTTTCACATCGTATAATATTCCGTCTTTGAATATGAAATTATTATTTTCATCCTCAATCTCAACACTTTGTAAAGCATCGCAATCTCCAAAAATTCCGCCTCCTATTGATTCTACACTTTGAGGTATAAACAGGCCTGTTAATGAAATACAGCCTTGAAAACAGGTTTTTCCTATACTTTTTAGATTTGCCGGAAGATTGATATTTTTTATTTTTTCACAGTTCATAAATACATAATTACCGATTTTCTGAACTGTTTCAGGTATAATGACTGTATCTGTTTTTTCAGCATCACCAAATGTTATGTATTCAAGATTTGCATCAGCTCCAAAAAGGCTGTCTGATAAAACAGTAAGATTTGATGGAAGCTTTATCTCTTTCAAATCACCGCAAAATCTAAACGCACCCGTTCCAATGCTTGTAACACTTTCAGGAACCGAAAGACTCGTTATTGACCAGCATTGGCAGAAAGCATAGTTTTCAATCGAAGTAATTCCATCAGGAATTTCTATATTTTTAAGACTTTTAAATCCATAAAATGCCGAACTTCCTATAACCGTCACCTTTTTACCGTCTATCTCGGAAGGAATAACAATACTTTCGTCTGTTCCTTTGTATTTTGTTATTTTGATTGTGTCATCAGTCAGAATCGTATATGTATACGTTGAATTGCCAACCGTGTAATTATAAGTTGTCTGTGCCGCCTGAACCTGCATAAGTCCTGTCGCTGCACTCTCCTGCCATTTACTGTTTCCTGAATTTGCTCCAGCAAACGGAAGTCCTGTAAATACAAGCCCTGCTGACAGTGCAATGCATGCTATGCTTTTACATGTCTTTTTTGTAATTTTTTTTATTCTCATAAACTATCCTCCTGTATTAATTGACATGACGACTCGCAGCCGCCATATCAATATTATTATATTTAAACTTTCATTACGCTTCACCGAGCGTCACATCAAAACCTGCTATCTTTTTAAGTATCTTTACGGCATCTCTTGTGTCAACTTTTCCGTCGGCATTGACATCTGCTGCATCAAGGTCGATTGTAAATCCTGTGAATCCCGCAACGTATTTTTTAATTACTACAGCGTCACGGCTGTCGATTTTTCCGTCACCATTGGCATCACCGTAGGTAACATCATCTGAAGATACCAAATTAGTCCTAGTCACAAGATATGTGCTGAAATGTTTTGTTGTAAACACCACATATCCTGACTGATACTCCGCATTCATATTGGTAAACTGTCCTTTTTCATTAACATAGTAAACTTTATAATCTTTGCTATTATAATCTGAAAACACTGGTATCTTTACAAGAACATTCCCATCCGGCTGCACTGTCACGCCGCTTTCATTTTTTAATGATATTTCGTAAGCAATAAATTGTACTGTATCAGGTTTTATACCTGTATCTTCTATTTTTCCATCAAACTTAATTTTTGCATATTCAGGGTCACTATTTGAAAGTTTTTTTGTCACAAGACTTATACTTACGTCTTCTTCTCCTATTGTAGTATCATCTGTATATTCAATTTTTATTCCGTCCTCAGAACTTACACTTTTTATCTCTATAAATTCAAAGTTATTATCATTTGCATATCTTTGTGCTGCACTTCCATCTGCTCCATATATTTTAAAATTTTCTTTTTTTACCAAATCTCTATTATCCCAAATATATCCAAATGCCTTCTCGCCAATATCATTAACATCCGATGGTATTGTAATACTTTCAAGATTAATGCAGTCAACAACAGCATAATTACTAATATATTTAACACTTTCAGGAATATTTAGGTTTTTAAGATTATGACAACTCTCGAATGTTTCTGGATATATTTGTTCCAGATTTAATGGCATAATAACATTTTCAAGACTAAAACAGTCACAAAACATGGTATCCTCAAGCACTTTCATATTTGACGAAAGCTTTACATTTTTCAATAATTTGCAATCCAGAAAGACACCCGACGCCATTTCTTGTACTGAATCTGGAATTTCAATATTTTCTAAATTATCACATGCAATAAATGCATTGCTTCCTATGTTTGCCAAACCTTCATTTAGTTTTACATCTTTTAGATTTTTACACCCACCAAATGCCATTGATTCTATTGATTTTACATTTGAAGGAATATCTATTGATGTCATTTTATCATTTCCAGCAAATGCAGCCTCTCCTATTGTCACAGTTTTGTCACTTATAACATACGAATCTGTTTTATTTGCAGGAAAAACAATTAAACTTGACAAGTCCTTACTATATAAAACACCATCAATACTTCTGTATAAGGTATTATTATCCGATATATTTATTGCTTTTAGATTTTCACATTCACTCATTCCTAACGAATTATATTGATTATATTTGAAATCCACAAGACTTTCCGGCAATGTAATTATTTCAGTATTTATACAATCAAGTAAAATTTGTGCATCTATTTCGGTAACTCCATCTTTAATTATAAAATTTTTCTGTTTGCTTCCAGAAGTATATGTAACAAGATTATTTGTGTTTTTTTCATATATAGCATCATTATCAATAATGTAATTAGCGTTTGAAACCGTCAGATTGATTTTTTCAAGATTAATACATCCTTTAAAAACTCTCTCCCCTATTTTCTCTATATTATCAGGCAGCGTAATCACTGTTAATGATGAACAGCCGCTAAATGCGTAATCCCCTATAGTTTTTACACTCGATGGAAAACTAATATCTGTAAGCGACATACAGTTATAAAATGTACCATTTTTAATATTTGTAAGTTTTGATGGAAGTTTTACCTTTTTTAACCTGCTACAGCCACTAAATACATAATCTCCGCTTATCTCTACTAAATTTTCTGGTATACTTATCTCTATAAGACTACTACAATTTCTAAAAACATGACTATCAATCTGCGTAAGATTTTCTGGCAGCTTAACACTTTCAAGAGAAGAACATCCCTCAAATGTTGAATCATATAATCTTGTAATATTATCTGGAATTTCTATTTCTTTTAATGAACTACAATTTCTAAATGTTCCATGTCCTATAAATGTTACTGTAGATGGTATATTTATTGATTCAAGGTTCTCGCAAGAATCAAAAGCAAAAGAATCCAATGTTGTAACACCTTCAGGTATACTCACTTTCTCAATTGAAGAATTGTAACTGGTAAAATTCAAACCTATTGTACTTACTTTTTTATCATTAATTTCAGCTGGAATGATTAATTCTTTTGCCGTTTTTACACATTCAGTAAGTTTTATTGTTCCATCATTTAATTCTTCATATTTAAAAGTTGTATTTCCATCTGAATATTGTAATGAATCAGCCGCCAAAACACTTACAAGATTTGTCTCCCATTTTTTTGCATCATAGGAAGCCGTATGTGGTATTCCTGTAAATACAAATCCTGCTGACATTACAATGCATGTAATGCTCTTACATATTCTTTTTAATCTCATTATACATTCCTCCTATGCTTACGCTTCACCGAGCGTCACATCAAAACCTGCTATCTTTTTAAGTATCTTTACGGCATCTCTTGTGTCAACTTTTCCGTCGGCATTGACATCTGCTGCATCAAGGTCGATTGTAAATCCTGTGAATCCCGCAACGTATTTTTTTATTACTACAGCGTCACGGCTATCGATTTTTCCGTCACCATTGGCATCACCGTAGGTTATTTCGTTCATTCTGCCCTCAATGAATGCGAATCCGTTATCTTCGGCATATTTTTGTGCTGCTGAGCCTGCTTCACCGTAAATTGTGAAACCATCTGTTTTTTCAAAACCATTGTCACCAAATACATATCCAAAAGCATAGTTTTCTATTACATTTACACTTTCAGGTATATATACTGATTTCAATTCTTCACAGTTTAAAAATGCTTCGTAATCAATTCTTATTAATCCATCATTTAATTCTATTTTTTTTATTTTACTGCCTCGAAATCCACCCCCTCCTATAATTTTTACCGTAGACGGAAGAATTACTTTCTCACAGTCAATCGTATTAACATCTCCAATCTTAATTACTTTAAGCCCGTTCAAAGTTTCCGGTATATTTAATATCTTACTCCCTATATAATCGCTGGCAGTAATATATGCTCCGTTTCCGGGAATATTATATTTTAAAAATGTATACTCTCCTGATTGTTCTTTGACTGAAAATAATACATTACTACGCATCAGTTTAATACGTTCATTATTTTCATTTAATATGTAATTTCCTTCTTCGTCCTTCAAATCCCATAATAAATCGGAAGAACACGGCTCGCCCAATGTATACGTCCACTCAACACCTGTTTCGTTGTATATATTTTTAAAAGCCGAACTGCATGCAGCAAAAAAAACCTCCGGATATTCATAATACTCAAAATTTTCATATACAATAACCGCTTTAGATATATTATTTTTTAAAAGTTCAATGATTTTATCCGAAACTATTTTTGTTATCTCTTCTTTGCTTAATGTATTTTCCTGTTCCAATGTAATATATACATCATAAAAATTATAATAATCTGAATCGGCTGCATATTCCAATGCTTTAAATGTAAGATTTTGCGAATGTCTCTGTGAAAATGTTTTATATGGCATATTTACAAATGCTGTATTTATGCTGTTCACTCCTGCCGTGTCACCAAAATGATCTTTATCGATTCTTATTGAATCATCACTCCATGTAAGGTCCGATAAGTACCATTTACCATTGTCTAACTTTACTGCATTCCACGCATGTCCGCCGCCATCTGCATATCCTGACAACAATATCGTATCTACACCAATGTAATTAAGATATAGCTGTGCTGCCTTCGCATATCCCTCACATACAAAATCTTTCTTCTCCACACTTCCCATAATACTATGTGTATAATATTGTGTATTTTCATCATCACCGTAATAGTAATCTGAATTCAGACAGATTTCATCAAATACAGCAGTCTGCTTTTCATAATTTGTTGCATATTCTTTTGTCAAATCATAATATTCATGAATTCTTTTTTCTATAAGTTTCCTACATTCTGCTCTTCTTGACTTGTCCCGATAATTTACTGACCACGAATCATCACGGTTTAAGATATATATTATAATATCATCATCATTTTTAATTGTAATTCCCGCTCTTGCAGTTGTATAATCGGTATTTCCGTCTTCATCGTCACCTGTTGAATACATTGAATATAAAAAATAAAATATCGGCATGTCTTCATACAAAGCCGTTTCAACTATTGCGTACTCATCTTCAGTGAGATTATAGTCACTTTTATGCAGTAATTTATCTATACACCACTCATATTCATTATTACTGCTGTCATTTTCATCTTCCCAAAACAAATAATATGTAGCTTCCAGCTCACCATTATAAAAATCCCAGCATATATCCCTTAAATCTTTATAATATCGCTGCATGGTCTCACCAGAATCCCAAGTTGCAAGCTGATTGTAGCAATATAAATAACTTGTGCTTTCAGGTGTTATCTCAGGGTACTTGTTTTCCGTTTCATTATCCGAAATCGTCACTGTGTCATTTTCAGGATAAGTGGTTTGTGCCGCATACGCCCTATATCCAATCCCGCCGAATATACCCGAAAATATCAGTAACACTACCATCGCTGCCGAAAGAAATTTAATTTTAATTTCCTGTTTGATACGCATAAATCAATTCTCCTTTTATCTTATAAATACAGTTTTATATGTTATAAATGTTTTTCATTTATGCCGCTCCGAGTGTCACATCAAACCCAGCAATCTTTTTAAGAATCTTAACAGCATCTCTTGTGTCAACTTTGCCGTCGGTGTTGACATCCGACGCTTCAAGGTCGATTGTAAATCCTGTGAATCCCGCAACGTATTTTTTGATTAATACAGCATCGCGGCTGTCGATTTTTCCGTCACCGTTGGCATCACCGTAGGTAACAGGAACAGCAGGTGTATACGCAATCTCAGGAAGTTCAAAAATCTTTGTATTACTTGGGCTGTCAATTTTTATTTTTCCCTGTTTTAATACAAATTCATCAATATAATCAAATCCTTCATTTTCATCGCATTTGAATATAACTTCCGATTCGGATTGATTTTTCATATTGATTTTATATACATCTTTACGCGTTGCAATATACATATAATCATCATAAATATACATACCGATGATTTCCTTAAATGTTTTAAAATCCGTGGCTTCGCTTCCATCTATTTTTGATTTTACAATCGTCTTTGTATTGCATATATAATACCAATAACCATTGTAATAATTAAATTGCTTAGCATTTTTATTTCTGAAAATATAGCCCTCATATGAATCGCTTTTATCACACTTTACTGTCTCTGACCAACCATAATGGTCCAATTCTGTAATTTCATCATCACTTTTCAAAAAGTAAACTGTATTATATACACCTTCCCAAAGCGAATCTTTTCCCACATCATCCCATGTAGCATCAAGATGATAATTGATACCATCCAAATTAACTATATTCCATGCGTGATCCAAATCCGATGAAGATGCAATATAATTGGTTATTTTATATTTGCTAAGCAAATATTCCATAAAGTCTGCATATCCGCTACATACAGCCAGTCCGTTATAAACCACACCTTCTTTTTGATAACTTTCTGTAGGAATCGTGTCTGATTTGTAATTTTTATAATCATATTCACATTCCCTCATTGCCCATTCATATATCGCCAGCGTTTTTTCCAAATCCGACATGTTGTCATCTATCTGTGCCGTAAGGTCCGCTATTCTTCTGTTAAATTTATTATATTTAGCATAAGATAATTTATCATCAAATTTATTTTCTTCGTTAAAAAATTCAGCAGGAACCGTTAATGATAATGCCGCCAGATAATCTTCATCATATTCCAGGAAAATATAATTTATGTAAAAATATTGAGGTTTCGTGCTCAAATATCTGACATAATTGTATATATCACCTGCTCTGTCCTTATTTATTTTTAAATCTCTTAACTGAACAGTATAAACTTTATATGGCAAAGCCACCGAATACTTACCTTCGGTTATTCTTTCCTCAATAATTTTCATTTCTTCTCCGTTTTTTAACCGTTTCTGTAATACATCAAAATCATTTCCTGCCTGTTCTTTATTAATGGTCTGATTATTTTCATTTGTGTATTTATCTTTAGCAGAGACAAGCACACTTTTAATATATGTACCATCATCACTGATTTTAAAAGAATCAATCCAATAATACTGTCTGTCGGAAACTCTTAAATCATTCAAATATCTATACATTTCCGCAGTTTTTTCTGTCGTGAGTTTCCAGTCCGAAATATCTATGCTTCCGCTTGCTTTATCTATTTCTTCCGCAAGCAATTCTTTCCATTCACCGTTATCAAGTCTTGTATGTAATTTAATATAATCATTTTTTGCCGTTATTTTATCTATTGTATTATCTTTATTTACATATTTATCTTTTACAGAGTACCAAAGAACACTGTTTCCGATAAAATCGCTTATAAAACACAAATTCAGCCAATAATAATCACTCTGCCGCATTAATTCTTCAACATATTTATTTGCCGCATCAATTTCATCACTTTCCAATCCGTTAATTATCTCTGTTAAATATGTATTTTCATCATCTGCATCAAATGTATTAATATTGTCTATACATGATTTAACCAGGCTTTCATACCCCTGTGCCGCATGCACTTTTAATATAGATTGGCTCAAAAAGACCTTCGGACATCCCGTAAATACCAATCCCGCTGCCAGCATTACACAGGCCGCACGTTTAATTGTCTTTTTATACGTGTATGCTTTTCCCATAACATTCCCCATTTCAAAAATATTCCTATAAAAAAAAGCGGACGAAAGTTTCCCTCCGTCCACCTGTTTTTAAACATTATTAAGAAACTTACTGTTCTTGTACAGTTTCTTATATTTTTTATTTTCTGTTATTTAACGGCTTTTCTTGACTTTTCAACTATTACTGCTGCAGAAGCCATCATCATTATTACTGCCATAATCATTACATACATTGATGTATCACCTGTGCTTACTGATGCATTATTATCTATTGAGGCATCTCCTGATGGTGTTGTGCTGTCATTATTTGTGTTTCCGTTATTTCCATTATCAGGTGTTTCTGCCTTTTCTGCTATAGTTATTGCTGTCTTTGATGTGATTGTCACTCCGTCTGCTACCCATTTTCCATCCTTGTAAACTTCACGGTTGTATACAACTTTAAGTTCATAATCACCTGCATTAGCTACTGCAAATGTTGCCGTATACGGTGCAGATGTCCACTCACCGCTCGGATTAATGCTCCATTTTGCAGGTACATATCTCATATCGCCTGCCTGAGGATTTACATTATCCATTCCGATGCCTATAGCAGTAAATGTAATATCTTCGCCCTTTGTATACTGTGATGCCAAAGGATTTTCTGCCTTTTCATCTTTAACTTCCGTTTTTAATGATTCCAGTTTTGGAATTGTTACTTTTTCTGTCTCGCCGCATACAGTACATGTTCTTTCAAGAATACCATCTTCTGTTTCCGTTGCGTCTTTTTTTATAACATAATCGCTATATTTGTGGCCTGTTGCAGGGATTTCTTCTGTTGAAAGCACCTTATCGCACACGCTGCACTTTGTTACTTTTTCGCCTGCTGTTGTACATGTTGCTTTCTTTGTTATCTCTGTTACTGCTGTATGTTTTCCTGTTGCCGGTATCTTTACCTCTTCTACCTCGTTACATACACTGCATGTTCTTCTCTTTAATCCGTCTTTTGAACATGTTGCCTCTGTAACTACTTCGTATTCGCTGAACTTGTGGCCTGTTGCAGGAATTTCTTCTGTTGAAAGCACCTTATCACACACGCTGCACTTTGTTACTTTTTCGCCTGCTGTTGTACATGTTGCTTTCTTTGTTATCTCTGTTACTGCTGTATGTTTTCCTGTTGCCGGTATCTTTACCTCTTCTACCTCGTTACATACACTGCATGTTCTTCTCTTTAATCCGTCTTTTGAACATGTTGCCTCTGTAACTACTTTGTATTCGCCGAACTTGTGGCCTGTTGACTTAACTGTCTTTGTATCAATTAATTCGCCACATTTTTTACATTTTACTTCTGTTACGCCGTCCTTTGTACATGTTACAGCTTCTTTTACAACTTCTTCTGTATCTGCATGCTTGCATAATACTTTTACATAAGAGTTTTTTGAATTTACCGTTATCAAATCACCATCAAAATTAGAAGGTACTAAATCTGTTATTTTTAACTCTGAATTTCCTATTGCGGCACCATCTTTAATCTTAAATTCTACTGTATACAATTCTCCGCTCTTTTTGTTCTCTTTTGCCATTGCAACTGCATAAGATACAAAATTTGTTATTTTTTCATTAGCATTTTTATCTCCCAATATAACTACATCTTCGATAAATACATCTTCCGATAATGTTGTCTTTACTAATTCCAACACATCCGGATCATAATACATTCTGAATTCAAATCCCGCTGTTCCCTGATTATTGTTATATGATACAGTTACTTTTACTGTATCCCCTTCATAGCCCTGTGCTGAAGTTACAGCAAGCTCTCCTACGTTTGCATCGCTTGCAAATGCGTTGCCCGTTGACACAAGAACTGTTGTTGCAATAAGGCATAAGCTTAAAAATGCAGCTATAAATGCTTTGCTTTTTCTCTTCATTTTTTAACTCCTCCTGTTTTCCCCTGATTTTTTCTTTATTAAAAGCAACAATGCAACAATTGCAATTACTACTACAGCTATAACAATTACAATTATTACATTCGTTGATTTAACCGTATCTGATGAATTTACCTCTATTAAAGAAACACTATTTTCTTCTGTACCGTTTATATCTTTACTGATACTCTCATGTTTGCCGCTGTTGGAATTCATATCTTTTAAAGTTTCATTGTTTTTACTGTCCGATTTATCCATGCTATCCGATTTATTTATACTGTCTGATTGACCTTTAACTCCAGCCTGTTCTTCCGGCGTATTCTGTAAATTCTGTTTGTTTTGTATATTCTGTGCGTTCTTATCTGAAAACTGTACTTTTATGTCTGTATTGACGTCTTCAAGATTGGAATCGCAAGCGTCAAACTCATCAATATAAACCGACTCATAAGTTAATTCTTTCTCATTCTCGCGATTTATTTTAAAGGTTATAGAAAACATAGTTCCCATGTCTTTACAATCCTTTGCCTGTGCATATGCGTATCCCACAAATCCGTCCCCGTCGGGATTTATAATTGATGATTTAAAACTATCCAAAGTTTCATCAACCGAAACAATACTTAATAAACTGCTGTCATAGCACAGCTTAAACGACATTCCTGCAATTCCGGGATTTGATACCATCTCAAGCCTTACATTAACAGTATCCTCTTCATGTAAAATCTCCAAAACCACCGATGCCGGACCTGCTGCTGTCACCGGTTTTACAGGTATTGCCATCACTGCCGTGATTACACATAAAACTATCACGCAGATTCGTTCTAACAATCTTTCTAATTTATTTTTAAAAAACATTTTTTCTCCAAAAATAATATTTTATACCAAATTCATTTTACCCCCCCCCGGTATTTTTCTGTCAATACACTTTTTAATAAATTCAGAATAATTTCTTCCGCAATTTTTGCTGGATTCATATTTTTTTTGCTGTTCTTATTATATATTAAGCAAAAACTAAAATGGTGTAATTCAACGTAGAACGCTGTTTTCACGACGCAGAATGTTTGTTTTTGCATAAAAAAAAGACAATTATCCTTTTTTATTGATAATTGTCTTTTTTATATTTTTTTATTTATTTTTATAACTTATACCATCATTCTTCTAAGACTGCTGTAACTATAACACCTCTTACTCATGAATTTCTCACTGTATTTTTCAAAATTAGTATATGAATGTTCAAATTGTCTTGAATAAAGATGGGCAATATCAACCTGCTCGGTCTTTGAAAGTTTTCTGCCATTAGTCACCCACGCTGCAACATCAAGATGTCGTAATGCCGCATATCCGATTATCGCATTTTTTACTTTAAGCACAATATTAATATCATAAACCGCATCAAGAAAATACCGGTAAATATAGTACATAAGAAGCTGCCTGTACTCAAACTGTCTGTCATTATAATATTCCTCAAACTCAATTACATATTTTTCATATGATGAACCATCATGACAAGATTTCATAAACTTTTCCTGAATATCACAATACTTCAGCCAGTCCGGGTTAATCACTTCCATTCCGTCAAACTTTTCAAAAAATCTGCCTATATCTTTAAAGCCTCTGAATGAATCATCTGTTTTCTTTTTCTTTACATCAGCTATAATCTTATCAAGTATTTTTTCATCTTTAAAAGATTTTACAACATTGGCAATCAAATCGTCCCTTTCATCATCCATATGCTTCTGTATGCGTATAGCATATTCAATAAGTATAAGGCAGACTTCATCAGGTGTATATTTTTTATTCTGAATAATATCATATGCACATTTCCTTGCATTACGAAGCTGCATATACAAAAAACCATCTATATCATTATAGCCTGTTAGTGGCTTACCGTCCTCTTCCTCGTCAAATGTGAGAACTTTATCATAATTAAATATTATCTCGCCAGCCGTCTTGCATGATGGTGCAATTCCTATCTCTTTCACACTTCCGTATTCATTAATAAATCGCGGAAATTCCGCACACGTATCACACAGCTTGTCTTCTCCCAATGCAATATACAAATCACACAGATTATTATCGTTAAGAAACGGACATCTTCCGTTTTGAAGTGTAAATGTGCAGCCTCCTTCTTTTTCGGGAACCATGACACTCTTTAACCTTTTGCCAAAATTTCCATCCACAGTCTTATAATATCTGTAGGATTTATCATCTACATCTACGTCCCATCCCGCACAACATGTATCGGTACACGCACCTGCAATGCACTTAAAATCTTTATAATAATGTGGTGTAACTATTTTCATACTTCTGCCTTTCATACATACCATTTATTTCATAAGATTATGATGCCTGACATCCAAATCTTAACTTGATTTACACTATGCAATAATGTTAATATGTTTAGAAGAATATCGCAATACAAAAGGAGGAGAAAATGCGAAAATATATGCTCGCAGCACTATGCTGCATAATGTCGCTTTTCATTCTTACCGGATGTAAATCATCTGTTCCGGAAAATACTGTTTTTTCCGTTGATGACTTATCCGGCAAGAAAATCGGTGTACAGCTTGGAACTACAGGTGACACATTAGTTTCTGACTATGAAGAAGATGGTTCCGGCACAGTAGTTGAACGTTATAATAAAGGTAACGATGCAATCCTTGCATTAAAACAGGGCAAAATCGATGCCGTTGTTATTGATGTCCAGCCTGCACAATCATTTATCAAGACAAATTCTGAACTTATGATACTTGATGAAGAATTTGTTACAGAAGATTACGCCATGTGTATCTCAAAAAACAAGCCTGAGCTTAAAGCTTCCATTAACGAGGCATTAAATGTAATTAAAGCAAACGGCACTCTTGATAAAATCATTGACAATTATATCGGTGAAAATGCCGGAAAAACACCTTATATTTCACCTGACGGTGTAAAGCGTAACGGCACTCTCGTAATGGCTACAAACGCTTACTTTAAGCCATACGAATATTATGATAACGGTAAGATAGTCGGTATTGATGCCGATATGGCTCAGGCTGTCGCTGATTATCTTGGAATGAACTTAAAGATTGAAGATATGGAATTTGATTCAATCATTACCGCTGTCCAGTCAGGAAAAGCCGACTTCGGTGCTGCCGGAATGACCGTAACAGCCGAAAGACTTAAAAATATTGATTTCTCTGATACATATACAACTTCAAAACAGGTTGTAATCGTAAGAGATAATGATGCCATTAAGAATTCCGGCAATGTAGTTGAAAAATTCAAAAATGATTTCCTTACAGATAACAGATATCAGTTTGTGCTTACAGGTTTGAAAAATACTGTTTTAATTGCATTCTGTGCTGCTCTTATGGGTATCGTGATAGGTTTTGTAGTTGCTGTTATACGTTCAACACACGATAAGACAGGAACTCTTAAAATAGGTAATTTTATATGTAACCTCTACCTTACAATAATCCGTGGTACACCAACTATGGTTCAGCTCCTGATTATTTATTATGTAATATTTGGTTCAGTAAGTATTAACAAAATACTTGTAGCAATTCTTGCATTCGGTATTAACTCAGGTGCTTACGTTGCCGAAATTTTCCGTTCCGGAATTATGTCAATCGACAACGGACAGTTTGAGGCTGCAAGCAGCCTTGGTCTTTCATACAAAAAGACTTTTATATATGTAATACTTCCTCAGGCATTTAAAAATGTACTTCCTGCACTTGCCAATGAATTTATTGTTCTCTTAAAAGAGACTTCAATCAGTGGTTATATCGGTCTTACAGACCTTACGCGAGGCGGAGATATTATAAGAAGCATCACTTATGATGCAATGCTCCCACTTCTTGTTGTAGCATTAGTTTATCTTGTAATGGTTGTAATTCTTTCGGCACTGGTTAAAAAACTTGAAAGGAGATTAAGAAGCAATGAGCGATAATAACTCAAACGATAATATTATCTTAAAAGTTGAAGGCTTGAAAAAAGTTTTCGGCGACCATGTTGTACTTGAAAATATCAATACAACAGTAAAAAAGGGTGAAGTAATTGCAATTATCGGACCATCAGGCTGCGGTAAATCAACATTTTTACGTTCACTCAATCTCCTTGAAAAACCTACAGAAGGCCATATTTATTTTCATGGAACAGATATAACCGATAAAAATGTTAATATTAACAAACTTAGGGAAAAAATAGGAATGGTATTCCAGCATTTTAACCTTTTCCCTAATATGACAGTAAAGAAAAATATCATGCTTGCTCCTGTCCAGTTAAAGCTTATGAGCGAAGAAGAAGCTAATAAGAAAGCATTGGAACTTCTTGAACGTGTAGGGCTTTCCGACAAGGCTGACACATATCCTAACATGCTCTCAGGCGGTCAGAAACAGCGTGTTGCCATTGCCCGTGCCATGGCTATGAATCCTGATGTTATGCTCTTTGACGAACCAACATCGGCACTTGATCCTGAGATGGTCGGCGAAGTTCTCGGAATTATCAAAGAGCTTGCCGAATCAGGCATGACAATGCTTATAGTTACACATGAGATGGGATTTGCAAAAGAAGTAGCTAACCGCTGTATGTTCTTTGCTGACACCAAAATCATGGAAGAAAATACTCCAAAAGAGCTTTTTGAAAATCCTCAGACACCAAGATTACAGGATTTCCTCTCAAAGGTACTTTAATTTTAACTGTCAGTACTAAACTTCAGGCATAAAAAAACTGCTGACCCGGATAAATAACGGTCAGCAGTTTTTTATGTTCAATTATTTACATTCAATTATTTAATATTCTTCTTCATAGCATCGAGTTCATCATCAATGCTCTTTGCATCATTCTTAAATTCATTGACGGACTTGTTGTTTTTCTTTGAATCGCCATTGTTTTTATTTGATGCAAACAACACTTTGGCAACAAATCCTGCCCCACCAAATATAAGAACAAGAATTAAAACCCACTCATATAAAGACATTGTTACAAGACGGATATCTGTATTAAGTATTACTGCTGCAAGTATAAGAATCACAGAAATAGCAGTAAATACTTTCGATGCAAACGAACTTGTCGCAAACATCCATATAATTCCGATAATAAGCGGAACTATCACAAGACCTGAACTGATACGGATTCCTGCTACTGAAAATCCGCCATAACCAAACCAGCTTGAATGTACAATCACTTTCTGTGAAAAAATAAATAATCCCACAGCAAGCATTACAATCCCTCCAACAAATTGTAACAATTCATTCTTTGTTTCCTTCAATTTTTCTACCCCTTTCAATTTTATTTAATCTATTGTATTATTTATACTAAGATTCCTAATAAATACCCTTCTGCGGCATCTACAACAAAACTTTTGACGGAGGATACCGACATTGAAAAATATAGTTAAAAATATCTACAACGATATAATGCACATCAAAACATTCATCATTATATTTATCATTGCATTTATCTCGTTAAATCTATTATTTCATAAAATATGCCTGATTTCAATAATAACCGGATTTCCATGCCCCGGATGTGGTATGACAAGAGCGTTTGTAAACCTTTTGACATTTCATTTCAAAGACGCATTTTACTGGAGTCCATCCATATTTTTATGGGTACCGCTGTTAATTTATGGTATTTTAAACAGATATATTTTCAAGTGCTCAAATAAAATTTTTACAATTCTTTTATGTATAACAGGAACTGTTACTATTATTATTTATATTGTAAGAATGATTACACTTTATCCTGACAACGCACCAATGGTTTATTACGAAAATAATATTATGCACTTGCTTTCTTATGGTTTATCACATATAAAATAATACTTCCTGCTACTATAAACAAAGAAATAAACTGTGATGTTGAAAGATTACCAACTGTCCCCCTCACGTCATTTCGTAGAAATTCAACAAGAAATCTTCCTATTCCGTACAAAAACATATAAATGCATCCTATATCTCCTGAAACCATGCCAAATCCCGTTTTTGCCTTCAAACTGCTCTCTTTTGCCTTCTTGAATACAACATCTGCGAGTATAATGAGGATTATCGCTATCGCAAAGTCTCCTACTGCAGATATAAGCTGTGTCGGAATCAGTTTTATTCCTGCCGGTGCAAGACTGTCTTCAGGAAATACCACACCAAACACTGAATCTGTAGGTCTTCCGTAACAACACCCTGCAAGAAAACATCCAATTCTTCCAAAAGCCTGTGCAAGTGCCACTTCCGGCATAACAATATCAAAATAATCCAGGAATTTTAACTTCTTCACTTTGCAATAAAGCATGCAGCAAAGAACACCCGAAATAATTCCTCCATATACTACAAATCCTTCTGAACCGATTACGGCTAGCGGATTTTGCAAAAACTCTTTAAGACTTACAATTATATATAAAATCTTAGCTCCAAGGAATCCTCCGACAGCCGCTATAATCGCAAGATCTATTATCGCTTCTTCTTTCATTCCTTTCTTTTTTGCTCTATATTCTCCCAGAAATAAAGCAAGTATAAATCCAATTCCTATCATAAGCCCGTAGCCGTGAACACTAAATCTACCTATGTAAAATAAATCTTTTTTCATAAATCCTCCATGTGTGACTATATCTTTATTTTTATATAGCCCAGATATTTTATTACTTAAAAATTTTACCGCATTCCCAAATCAGTATATGCTTTCTGAATTCTTTCTCTTACTTCTCTAAAAAATCCATCTGCATCTGATGACATATACGGTGTGACAAAAAATGTTTTTAATGTATACATGCACAAAATTCTTAATTGCTGCTCGTCTAAATTCAATGCAGCACTCTTAATCTGCTTGAGATAAACATGCCATAAAATTATAAATTCCCTGTATGGCTCACCTTCATGCATATCAATCCATTTTTTTACTTTTATCTTAAACAGATTGTCCTTGTTGCACTGTCCTTTTTGAAGAATATATTTAAAATGCGTATCATCTTCCCAATATCTTCCAAGCGGAAACATCCTGCAGACCCCGGGTCTTGCATCATGTATTGCACATCTGTTGTCACTAAGCAGAAATCCACACGCATTAGTATCCGGGTTCATTCTCATATTCGGAAGCATAATCCCGTCAACAATATTTATCTCTATCTTATCATTAATAAGCTCGTTAAATGACTTTCCCGTCTTTTGTGTCAATCTGTATACATCATATGGGTCAAGCACTATTGAAGCTTCCATTCCCTTACAACATACCTGCCTGCAGCCGGCACAATTGCCTGTATCTGCCTTTACACAGTCATTTTCCGAATAAAGTTTTCCGTCAGATATTTCTTCAAGACTTTCCTGTCTAATCATATTCTTTTACTCCGTTTCTTTTGCAAATATCGAAAAGACAGCATTTTGTGCAATGCGGCTTTGTTCTTGCCGTACAGACATCACGCCCGTGACAGACCAGCCTGTGGCACAAATCGCTTCCCTCTTCCGGCGGAACTATCTTCCATAATGCCATCTCAACTTTTTTTGGCTCTTTTTCGTCTTTTACAAGACCAATTCTGTTTGACAGCCTTATGCAATGTGTATCCGTTACTATAGCAGGCTTCCCAAACACATCTCCCATTATAAGATTGGCACTCTTTCTTCCTACCCCCGGCAGCTTTAAAAGTAAATCAAAATCATCCGGTACTCTGTCATTAAACTGTTCATGCAGCATTTTCATACATGCACTTATGTCTTTTGCTTTACTTTTGCCGAGCCCGCATGGATGAACTATTTTTTCAATATCATCAACATCTGCCCCGGCAAGTGCTGCCACTGACGGATATTTTTCAAATAATCCGGCAACAACCACGTTGACTCTCGCATCAGTACACTGTGCCGCAAGCCTTACACTTACAAGCAGCTTCCATGCTTCATCATAATCGAGTGTACAGCCTGCATCCGGATATTCTTTTTTTAGTCTATCTATAACTTCAAGTGCTAACTGTTTTTTAGTCATAACTAGTAATACTACTCCTTTATGCGATTACCGCTTTCCTGTCTTTTTAAGTTTATCACGCATATAGATAAAACTCAATAACAAAAGCTGGCAGGTTTTTGATACCTGTACACCGATATCAGAAACCTGCCAGACAATTAAGATAAATAAATTATTTATTCCATTCTGTAACTTTTTCTTTAAGCCAGTTACACCATTCGTCTACTCCCTCACCTGTTTTTGCGGAAATAGGGAATATTTTAAGATTCGGATTGCGTTTGTACGCATACTCACGCACTTTTTCCATATCAAAATCAAAATAATCGCAGACATCAATTTTGTTGATTATCATTGCATCGCAAATTGTAAACATAAGCGGATATTTAAGCGGCTTATCATCACCCTCAGGCACTGACAATATACATACATTCATTGATGCACCTGTGTCAAATTCAGCCGGACAGACAAGATTTCCTACATTATCAAGGATTGCAAGGTCAAGGTCTTTTGTATCAAGTTCCTTAACGCCCTGTCTTGTCATATCGGCATCAAGATGACACATTCCGCCTGTATGAAGCTGTATTGACTTTGCATTGGTCTTTTCGGCTATTGTATATGCATCTACATCTGAATCTATATCAGCTTCCATAACTCCGATTTTTAAATCTTTTTCAAGACGGTTTATCGTCTGTACAAGCGTTGTTGTTTTTCCGCTTCCCGGTGCCGACATAAGATTTAAAAGAAATGTCTTTTCACTTTTTAACTCTTTTCTCAGCTTTTCAGCATCCGCATCATTATCTGCAAATACACTCTGCTTAACTTCAATAATCTTCATTTTGTCTGTCATTACATATTGCTCCTGTCTGCTGCTGCTTTATAATATCTGAAATCCGTAAAAATTTCACCCTTATACGGATTTGTCTTAGTCTTTACTGACTTATAAATGATGTATGCAAGTGCAATTACATTAACAATGAGTGCTGTAGCAGATACTATTGTCATTGCTGTATGGTCAGCATTTACTGATGTTCCCGCTGCAATTCCGTTTAATGTTCCGTCAGCATACTGCTTTGTAAGTGTTGCCCATGGATAAATCTGTGTTCCGTCTGACATTGTTTCCTGGAAAAGAGGGAACACCTGTGCAAACATACACCATACACACAATGTATTTGCCCTGTTCATAATCCAGCCACCCTTGTTCCAGCAAAGTGCTGCAATTGTAGGTGCAAGTAAAAGTGCTACACCACAGAACCATGAATGTGTTGGGAGACAGTTGTATGTATAAGCAAAATTCCATACATCGTAAACAAGGATATATACCCATATCATATCAGGCCATATCATATCTTTTTTATCTTTTGATGAATATACTGCCCACCAGCCAGTCATACAGAATATGTTAATCAGACCTGCAATACCATTCATTACATTGTGCCATCCACCATAAAGCCATACATCTTCTGATGAAAGCCACCATTTATACCATCCGTTGATTGCTGATTCAAAATCACTTGCAACAGCAATAAGAATATTAATTGCAACTATTACAAACGGATATGCCTTAAACCAATGTGTCTTACCGATTCCCCAGCCATACTTTATCATCATAAAACCAATACAACCTGCAAGTGATGCATAAAGCTTCATATAGTGGAACCAGCCGTTCATATAAACATGTGTCTGGTTTTCAACAGCCCATGTCTGTCCTGCTGCCGCACATGCTGCAACGACAATAAAATATATTGTAAGCACAACCGGTACAGCACCAAATATTATAAGGCCACCAAGCTTTGTACGTCTTGCAACCTCATTTAAAAGTATAAGTCCTACAAGAACTAAAATCATTGCTCCCCATTGATAGAGAGCATTTCCTCCGTAAACATGAAATAACATAGATTTCTCCTCCTTTGTTTATCAGCACGCTTCGATTTCTTTTATATTGCACTCATTTCCTACCGCAAGCCACGTATTATAACCTTTACAGTATGGACATTGTCTTCCATATTGCACTGTAGGATAAGTCTTTTCACAGTCATCACAATACGTAACCGCCTCTATTTTTTCAATTATCAACTTTGAATCTTCAATAAGTTCATCTTTTTTACGGTAGTATTCCCAACAATCTGTGAGATAACTTTCCACTATGCCTGACACTTCTCCGATTTCAAGTGTGACACTGCCGATTTTACTTACATTTTCCTGCAATGCTACATGTTTTAATGTCTTGGCAACATGGACTATAATTCCCAATTCATGCATAAATTTCTCCAATCCAGCACGCTTATGCGTGGCATGCTATACTTGTGTGCACACAAATCCTGCTTGCTTATTTTTTATCTTTGTTAAACTTAATCTTGATTTCTCTCTTAATCATATAAGGAAGAATCTTTTTAAGTTTATCTTCTGATTTTGTCATTCGGCTTGCATCAGGCAGGTCTCTTGAAAGATGTATAGCATCAAATTCGCACTTTGTTGTACAAAGTCCGCATCCGATACATTTGTTAGGGTCTACAACTGTAGCACCACATCCAAGACATCTTGAAGCCTCTGTTTTAAGCTGTTCTTCTGTGAATATCTCACGTAAATCCCTGTATGTTGATGCTGCATCGCCTGATTTTCTGCCCGGTCTTTGTCTCTTTGCATTATCATACTCTTCAATGTCAAGATTATTCTTATCAAGCTCAATGAAATGTCTTAAATCTCTTGCAAGTGTGAGACTATGACCCTTATGTACAAATCTGTGAATTGATACACAACCTTCTTTTCCGGCTGCAATTGCATCTATTGCAAATCTAGGTCCTGTATATACATCACCGCCGACAAAAATATCCGGTTCTGCCGTCTGATATGTAACAGGATCCGCTTTTGCAGTACCATTTTTATTAAGTTCAACTTTTGTTCCTGCTAAAAGATTTCCCCAGATAATCTGCTGTCCAATTGAAAGAAGAACATTATCGCACTCTATTGTAATAGTATCATTCTCGTCATATACAGGAGCAAATCTCTTTTCCGCATTAAATACTGAAGTACACTTTTTAAGAACAACTGCTTTGACTCTGCCATTTTCAGTGATAATCTCTTTTGGTCCCCAGCCGTTGTTAATGCTGATATTTTCTTCTAATGCCTCTTCAATCTCATCTTTTGCTGCCGGCATCTCATCACGGCTTTCAAGACAATACATAGAAACATCATCTGAACCTGCACGAAGTGCTGTTCTTGCAACATCCATCGCAACATTGCCGCCGCCGATAACAACTGTTTTGCCACTAAGCTTCATATGTTCCTCATCTTTATTTACTTTGTTAAGGAACTCTATTCCGCTCATGACGCCCTTTGCATCTTCTCCCGGAACTCCTGCCATTCTTCCGCCTCTCGCACCGATAGCTATATAGAATGCTTTGTATCCTTCATCACGAAGCTGCTGTATCGTCACATCACTTCCGACATCAATGCCAAATCTGAATTCAACACCCATAGTCTTAAGCACTTCTATCTCTGCCGCAATAACATCTTTTTCAAGCCTGAATGACGGAATACCATTAAGAAGCATTCCTCCGGCTTTGTCTTCACGCTCGAAAACTGTTACAGGATAGCCTTTACATCTTAAATAATATGCTGCTGACATACCGGCCGGTCCTGCACCAACTATGGCAATCTTTTCTTCAAACTGTTTACCTTCATGATTTACAGTCTTAGGAATATATCTGTCTTTTTCATTAATCTCTTTTGCTGCGATGAACTTTTTAATCTCATCAATTGCGATAGGCTCATCAATCGTGCCTCTTGTACAGGCATCCTCACATCTTCTGTTACATATTGCACCACATACTGCCGGAAATGGATTTTCATTTTTGATAAGCTTCAATGCATCCATATATCTACCCTGCGATGCCATCTTTATGTAACCCTGTACAGGAAGATGTGCCGGACAGGCGGTCTTACAAGGTGCTGTACCTGTATCATAACAGTTAATCTTTGCATTATCCCTATAATCTGGATCCCATTTTTCTTTGCTCCACTTAACTGCATCAGGAAGCTCCGCCTGCGGATATTTAACCGGACCATCCTTTGTACAAAGTTTCTGTCCGAGCTTTGCTGCTCCTGTAGGACAAAATTCAACGCATCGTCCGCATGCGACACACTTATCTGATTCTACACTCGCACGATATGCTGAACGCGAAAGGTTCGGTGTGTTAAACAATTGTGAAGTTCTAAGTGCGTTACAGACACCCGGTGCACAGTTACATATTGCAAATATCTTATCTTCACCATCAATGTTAGTAATCTGGTGTACAAAACCATTATCTTCGGCTCTTTGCAATATCTCAAGCACTTCATTGAGGTCTATATAACGTCCCTTTCCGGTCTCAACAAGATAATCAGCCATATCGCCTACACCGATACAAAGCTCACCCTCAATCTCACCGGTACCCTCACCGCGGACTCTCTGCTGTCTTCTGCACGAACATGCTCCGACTGCATATTTATTTTCATATTTCTTTAACCAGTATGAAATATGCTCAACACTTACTGACTGCTGTGTTGCCGGAATAGCCTGTTCAACAGGTATAACGTGCATACCGATTCCTGCACCGCCAAGCGGTACCATCGGTGTGATTTTTTCAAGCGGAAGTCTTGACATATTCTCAAAGAAATCTGCAAGTTCAGGATGTTCTTCAACCTGTTTTTCATTCATCATCATAAACTCAGCACAGCCCGGAACAAACATAGGAAGTATGTACTGCTTTACATGATCTTTATTTTCCCAATTATATTCTATAAGACCTATAACGCTCATTTCCTGTAAAAGTTCTTCTGTGCGTTCCAGACTTTTTCCGCACTTTTTGGCAATCTGTGGTGCCGTTGCAGGTGCTCTTACTTTCATAGAAAGTGCAACTTCTGCCATCTCATCGGTTATAACACCGGCAAGGCCCCAGTATTCAGGGTCTTTTGTCGTAACCTTGACACCGATTCTGTCTGTAATCTTCTGACCCAGCTTCAGAATCAGTTCTCTTTCTTCTGCCATATTTATCCTCCGTTCAGATTGTTTTAATTATAGTACAATTATACTACCCGTTTGTTAAAAAAACAACAATTTATAAACAATTTGATTTACAAATTTAGTCTATTTGATTAACTTTTGTGCATATGCTATTATGATTAAATAAAATAAAGAAAGGACAGGATTAATCACCGTGACAATTGCAGACTACACTCTTGAATATATAAATGGCATTCCTTATCTTATGCCTTATGGACAATCTGTTGCAGATTTAAAAAAATGTGTGAAACTCAATGACACCGGCATTTTTATATGGAACAGCCTTTCCGATGGCTTTGGAAGAGATGAAATTTTATCTGAAATGTGTAAAAAATACAATGCCGTTACTACCGATGATAAAACTATTCTTTCTGACGATCTTGATTCATTTTTAGACATACTTACAGCCTACAGGGTTTTTGAACGTGAAAATGATATTATAACCCTGCCGGATAATTCTAAACCGCATCATTTAAGAATTAATACAATTTCTATATGCATCAATGCACCGGATGAATATGTTTCAGACAATTTTTCCATTTTCCGCTATGATGACAATGAAGATTTGTCATTTGATGCATTTAAGGATACAGTGCATGACGATATTACAATTAATATAACGCATTTTATTCCGTTTTTTCATCGTGGAAAAAAACAGGTTTTAAGAACTGATGAACTCACTCTTCTTGAAGATGATTCATTTTATATATGCAGATATAACAAACCATACGGACTGATTGAATGGCATCTTTCAAAGGACGGACGCACATGTAATATGTACTGTAAACGCACATCTGATACAGATTCAGACAAACCGGACATAAGTGAAGAAATATTTTTTGCCATAAGAACAATCTTTCTTTATAATGCTTCTTTTAAGGGAATGTATGCCATACACTCGGCATCAGTCCTTTATAAAGATAAAGCATGGCTGTTTTCAGGTCATTCAGGTGCCGGGAAATCAACGCATACAAATATGTGGAAAGAACTTTTTAACACGCCTGTCATTAACGGTGACTTAAATCTTATAGATATAAATACCACAGATGGAATTCCTGTAGTTATAGGAATTCCGTGGTGCGGTACTTCCGGCATTTATACCAGCCGCAGTTACCCGCTTGGCGGAATAACTTTTATAAAAAAAGACATTACTGACCAAGTTAGGCGAATTGACGGTGACGACGCTGTTTTAAGTATTGCACAACGCATGATATCACCGTGCTGGAATACCCGACTGCTTGAAAATAATCTTGCAGCATCAGAAAAAATAGCTGCCGGAATTACAGTTTTCAGACTCTGCTGCACCAAAAATCCTTCATCCGCATTTTTAATGAAAGAAGAAATCGACAATGAATATCATTAAACATATTATAAGGCGAATTAAAGAAGGCATGTTAAAAGACATGCTCCGACAGACTGTATGGATTTACGGATATGCACGACATTACTGGAAATCTATGATTTTTTATACACTTTCGGGGCTTATCGGAACTGCTATCGGACTGTTATCAAGTATTATTTCCAAAGATTTAGTAGATATTATAACCGGCCACCAGACAGGTGAACTCTTGAAAACCTTCTGCATGATGATTGGTTTTACAATCGGAAGTCAGGCAGTATCACAGTTTACTTCATACCTTTCATCAAAGATAAGCATACGTGTTGACAATGAAATAAAAGCCGATATCTACGAGAAAATGCTATCTACTGACTGGGAGGCAATAACACATTATCACACAGGTGACCTGCTTGTCAGATGGAGTTCGGATGCATCCAATATTTCCAACGGAATATTGAGTTTTATCCCGAATCTTATAATTTATCTTTTCAAATTTATTATGGCTCTGGGCATTGTTATTTACCATGATGCAACATTTGCCATATTTGCATTAATCGGCATGCCTGTAAGTGTACTTATGTCAAGAAAACTCATGAACCGCATGGTCAATAATAATAAAAGAAGTGCCGCTCTGAATGCCGAAATGTCTGGCTTCAACCAGGAGTCACTCTCTAACATACAGACAATCAAAGCTTTTGACCTTATAAAATTGTATTGTGAAAGATTAAAAGATTTACAGACTAAATACCTGAAAATGAGACTTGAATTCAACCGCATGTCAGCTGTGACATCATTTATTATGGCTATTGTGGGAATGGCAGTATCTTACAGCTGTTACGGCTGGGGAATTTACCGTGTATGGAGCGGTGCTATAAGTTATGGTACCATGACGCTTTTCCTCTCACTTTCAGGTCAGCTTACAGGAACTTTAAACTCACTTATCTCACTTGTTCCTACAGCAATCAATCTTACTACCTCTGCAGGCCGTCTCATGGACATTCTTAACATGCCACGCGACGATTACTCGCAGACCGAAGAGGTTACACAGCTTTCCGATATGGGAAAAAAATATGGCATACGCCTTGAAATCAGCAACATGTCCTATAAATACAACTCAGGTACAGAAGTTTTTAAAAATGTCTCTTTTGAGGCTGCTCCACATGAAATTGTGGCACTTGTCGGTCCTTCCGGTGAGGGAAAAACCACTATGCTCCGCATTCTTCTCTCTCTTCTTCATCCATACGAAGGAACGTGCCTGCTAAAAAGCGGGGAGAATTACAATAACAGTCTTACACTTTCGCCTGCCGCAAGAGCATTATTTTCATATGTTCCACAGGGAAATACTATGTTTTCCGGCACAATTGCTGACAATATGAGAAGTGTAAAGCCGGATGCAGCAGATGCTGAAATAATTGAAGCTTTAAAGCTTTCATGTGCATGGGAATTCGTTTCGGAACTTCCTGACACAATCAACAGTGAAATAAAAGAACGCGGCGGCGGATTTTCCGAAGGTCAGGCACAGCGTCTCTCAATTGCCCGTGCAATCCTTAGGAAATCGCCTATTCTCCTGCTTGATGAGGCCACTTCCGCACTCGATGTTACAACAGAAAGAAATGTTCTTAAAAATATTATGAAAGATGATTACCCTCGTACATGTATTGTAACAACTCATCGTCCTACTGTTCTTACCATGTGTGACCGTGTATATTCAATCCATGACATGCAATGTACTCTTCTTAATGATGATGAGATTGAGGAAATCACAAGAAATTTTTAAATGTGTTATGAGAATCACAAAAAACCGCATCATCGGCAAAACCGGTGATGCGGTTCTATTATGTTATCTTAATTAATTATGCATTATCTGTCATATAAGCATATGTTACAGATAATCCTGCCTCTGATGTTACAATAACATCACCCATTCCGATGTTATCCTTTGGATTATTCCAATATGAAAATGCAATCTTAATCTCTGGACCCGATGTAAGCACAGGCGTACCATTAGAACTACTGTATTCTACAGACTGGTTAAATCCAAGCGTTAAAAGCTGCTGGCTGCATGTATGACTTGTATCATGTCTTGCATTAACCTGAATTCTGTAATCGCCCCTGCCAAACTCCGGTCTCTGATGTATATTAGTTGTGACTGTATAACAACCACTCGCTGCATAAACCCCTTCAGCAACATCGTCACAACCTACAACTACAGGTTTCTTGTAATCGGTCATAAAAATCCACCTCCAAAAAAACTAATACCTTCAGTAACTATTATAGTATATCATATGTCAGGCATATGTCAATTTGCATATTTTTTTATTTTTTATTTAGTCATTCTTCTAAAATGTAATAATTTAACGCGTTACTCTTGCATGAAATCAAAAAAAAGGATATATTTTAAATATCAATTTTTAAAGGAGTTTTATAATGGAACAAAGAGAATCCCTTGGCTCCCGCCTCGGTTTTATTCTGTTATCTGCTGGTTGTGCAATCGGCATAGGTAATGTTTGGAAATTTCCATACATAACAGGACAATATGGTGGCGGAGCTTTTGTTGTTATCTATCTTATATTCCTTATTCTTATGGGTGCTCCCATTATGACTATGGAATTTGCTATCGGCCGTGCCAGCCGCAAAAGCCCTTTTCTTGACTGTAAAGTACTCGAAAAGCCGGGTACAAAATGGCACTATCATGGTTATCTTGCCATTGTCGGCAATTACCTTCTGATGATGTTTTATACGACCGTAACAGGCTGGATGCTTTACTATTTTTATAAAAGTCTCACAGGTCATTTTAATAATGCATCAGTTGAAACAGTAAGCACAACTTTTACAAATATGACAGCAAACCCATATATCCTTGTAGGATTTATGATAATCACAGTTGTTACTGGATTTCTTGTATGCTCACTTGGTGTACAGAATGGTGTTGAAAAGATTACAAAGGTAATGATGCTTGCACTTCTTGCACTTATTATATTGCTTGCAATTCACAGCATGCTTCTCAAAGGCGGTACTGAAGGACTTAAGTTTTATCTTGTTCCTGATTTTAACAAGGTTGCCGAAATCGGGCTGTTTAATGTTATTGTTGCTGCAATGAATCAGGCATTTTTTACATTAAGTCTCGGAATTGGTGCTATGTCAATCTTTGGAAGCTATATTGGAAAAGAACAGTCACTCTTTGGTGAATCAATAAGAGTTTGTATACTTGATACATTTGTTGCTATATTTGCCGGTCTCATAATTTTCCCAGCATGCTCTGCATTTGGTGTCAATGCTGACAGCGGTCCAAGTCTTATATTTGTGACACTGCCTAATATTTTCAGCAATATGGCAGGTGGACAGCTTTGGGGAAGCCTCTTCTTCCTCTTTATGTCATTTGCAGCATTTTCAACCGTAATTGCCGTATTTGAAGGTATTATTGCATGTTTCATGGATATGACAGGTGTCTCACGTAAAAAAGCATGTTACATTAATATTATAATTATGATAATACTTTCACTTCCATGTGCGTTGGGCTTCAATGTTTTATCAGGAGTTAATCCTCTCGGTGCCGGCTCAACAATCCTTGATTTTGAAGACTTCCTTGTAAGTGATTTAATACTCCCTATAGGGGCACTCATCTATCTTTTATTCTGTGTATGCAAAAATGGATGGGGCTGGGATAACTTCATCAAAGAAGCCAATACCGGAAAAGGCATTAAGTTAAGCAGTAAATTAAAAATATATCTTACATATGTACTTCCGCTTCTTATTATTTTCAAATTCATAATCGGATTAAAAGCCAGATTTTTTTAAATCTGTATCATTCTAAAAATAATACAAAGGCAGCGGAATCCTGACACATTTCCAAGTGTTAAGTTTCCGCTGCTTTTTTGTTTTTCTTATTTCCATGGTCTGTTTTGTGATTTCTGTGGCTGCCATGAATTTCCGGCCGCCGTAGTCATAAGATTTGCTGTATATGCATCTTCAAGTGCATATCTTAAAGGATAAACTTCTTCTCCTCTGTCAACATATTTTTTCATTCCAGCCAACACTCTCGCAGCCGCTGTTTCATCTTCACCAAGTCCGCATATACCAAAAGGCGGAATGTACAATTTTCTTCCACGGAAACTTACTGCCAGTATTTCTCCTGTTTCCTCATCTTTATAAACATCCATTTTTTCTGATGCAGCAACATTATTATCTTTCAGGAAATATACCATATTATCTGTTATCTCGCCTCTTGTTCCACGAACATTTATAAATCTGTTTCTTATATCACTTCTGTACTGGTCTGACATAAAATCATAAAATGCTGTCTTTTCGTTGTCATATTCCATAATAAGGTGCTTTTCTTCTTTACTTACAACATCACCTTTTGTAAGAATTTCGTAACGTGTTTTTGTATCAGTGACTTTCATCTGATATGCTTTTCCTATAACATTTACATCATTTATTCCTGTATCAAGAAACTCACGTATTATGCTGACTGCATGATAATCATGCATACATGATATAGTCATTGAAACAGGTTCACCTATAAGACCGGATTTTACTATCTGTATTCTTGCATCATATGTCGGATAAAATGCATACTGTTCAGCAACCTGCAGCTTATTACACGTATAATTGTTGTTTTTTATATTTTTCCATACCTGAAAAAGTCTGCCGTTATCGAGTGAAACCGGAGTCTCTGAAAGAACCGGAATTCCGATATTCAGCCATTTTTCAACCATATCACACATAAGTGTTTTTGTAACAGCTGATACAACAAAATCAGGTTTTGAATTTATCATATCTTCATCTTTACATGTCACGGGAAAATCGAATTTTTCTTTTACTCTGCATGCTGATTCCTCACTATGACAAAGAACCATACATATTTCAAACTGTTCAGGAAGTGCTTTTGCTATTCTGAAATACAAAGAAGCTCTGTAGCCTGAACCTAGCACACCAAATCTTATCATATTATGCCTCCTTATTTTCTTCTAATTCTGTGAAACTGCGGCTTAATGGTAATTTCCTGTATCACCGCACCGTCCCTGATATTTATTATATATTCAACAGTCTGTGCAACCTCTTGTGGCTCAAGATGTGCCGCCATATCCTCATCTTCTTTAAAATCAGCATTCCTGTATAAATCAGTGCTTGTCATATCAGGATGAACTGACACAACTTTCACTCCATATTTTCTTGCCTCATCAAACAGACTTCTCGAAAATGCCGTAAGCCCCGCCTTTGACGCACCATACGCACATCCATGCGGACTTGGCTGTAATGCTGTAACTGATGAAATATTAATTATAAATCCTTTACTTTTCTTTAACTGACGCAGCACAAGCTGCGAAAGAATCATCGGTGCTTCAAAATTAGTTCTTACAATTTCCTTTATCTTTGCCGCATTAAGTTCTTCATGTAAACCATAATAACCGACACCGGCATTATTTATAAGAATATACAATTCATTCTCTGACATGATTTTTTTTAAAATCTGCGTTATTTTTTCTGTATCTGTTATATCACATTCTATCATGTTGAATTGTTCTTCTTTATGTACTTTTGAAAAATCTCTCGCAATTCCAAAAACTTCATATCCGTTTTTTACAAGCATTCTGCTTATCGCAAGACCTATTCCTGATGATGCTCCTGTTACAACCGCCGCTTTTTTCATATTTTTGTTTCTCCAGTCACAATCTATAATTTTATTATTTTTCCCGCCGCTCCCATAAAAATATTTTATCTTTTTCAACGTATCTGCTTACCATCGATACCATGTAATCTTCCATATCTCTCATAATTTCATCCGGATAATGATAATATCCATTATCATTTTTATATGGGAACTGAACAGCTGCACTAAATGGTTCTTCTTTACGCATATTTTTCATGTACTCCGCAGAAATCCTAAATGTTCCGACACTTATATCAAGAAGTTTATTTAAGTCAATTCTGCCTGTTATTTTGTCAAACATATCTGTATAAACACTTTTCCAGTTTTTACAATATATCATTGGGTCAAATGCAATCCGCGTTTTTAACCCCTTATCCAATGCAAGTTCAATGCAGCTGATTCTTGAATCAAGAGAGGCTGTTTTGTGCTCGAATTTGGAAATAATTTCATCAGGTGACACCGTAAATGCAAATATAATATTGTCTGATGGAGCAATTTCTTTTAAAAATTTTTCACATGAACTTTTTGTTCTTATCTCAATTTTTAAATCAGTATGTCTTTCTGCAAAATCCACCCATCTTTTTGTATATCCGAAAATATTTTCTACTGCAAGCAAATCTGTATCATATGAAACGCAAAGATATACAGGATGTTTTTGCAGCAATTTATACACTTCATCAAAAATGTCGTCTAAATTGACAAACAGTACGACATTTCCTGATGGATACATGCCTTTAAGATAACAATACTCACAGTCAAACACACAATTCATCATACATGATGTATAATAAAAATGTTCATTTCCAAAGCTCTGGCATACAGGTGCACCAGCATATACAAGATTATTTTCTTTTTTTGCAATTATAAGATTCTGTGTCCTGTGCTGCAAAACCGATGACTGCCGGCTTCTGCAGAACACATCTTTGTAGTGGTCGATATATATAATGTGTGACTGTGGAAATTTATTCAGGATTCTTACTGTATCGGGCATATCCGCAACCGATTTTTCAACATATATATGCGAAAAAAAACTGTTATAATAATCTGCTTTTAAGTTGTTCAAATCTCTTTTTTCCTTCTCTCTTATCATTACACGGCATCATATTTTCTTCATACATCTTACACACAACACCATTAATATCTATATTTTCAATAAAGCAATATCTTATATACTGCCTTAATTCATATTCCATCGTTTTTGAACAGCACAAATCCCGGCAAAGCTTGTCTGCAAGCTGCTTTTCCTTTGCTGCCTTTTCATCACCGGCACATGAAATATCATTCAGAATATCACAAAGCCTGTTTATATATTCATCAATAATATTAATATGATTTTCCACAAGTGCAGTTATATAATCCGGTGTTATCCCCTCTGTATCACCATCATCAGAGAGAATTTTTACAAAACTCATCTCATGCGGTGCAAAAAAGTACGCCCCTGCCTGCCACACAAATGCGGCCTCCATATCGTATAATACTGTACCTGATGTATTCTGTGGATTTTTGTCGTTTTTATTTTTAAAAAGAACGCCAGACGTTTTAATTTCCGCTTCTTTAAAAGGATTTTTATATATCATATCAGGATAAAATGTACGTTTTGATGATTCATCCGTAATTTTGCTGCATATGTATATTTCATCCGAAGCCGATGCTGATGCACAAGTTCCGATATTTACAAGAAAATTTTTGTCTGCTTTCAAATCAAGCTTTGCACATACACCCGCTACTGATGACGCAGCAGCAGCATTACCTGTCCCTGTAATAATTAACAATATTTCTTTTTCTTCATTTGCAAATACCGTAAAAGGCATATATGACTCATCTTTTTTTAATCTGTATTTCTCAATCAGCGATTTTGCCTCGCAGTAAATTGCCATTGCCAAAATTATCATTTTCTGCACTCCGGTCACATTCAATTTTTCATTATTATAGCAAATCTTCCCGTTTTTTTCCTGTTTTTTCTTTAATTTTAATAAATTAATTCACTGTTTAACTTTAAAATCCGTTCTTTATCATATATAATTTTATATAATAACGTATGCAATCTGCCCGCAGATACATATATCCACATAACTATGAGAAACACGCTCCGCGAGTTTCTCAAGTTATCGCGGCAGTCGCCAAGGTCTCGTGCAAGCACGGACTTTGGCTCGTTACACACGTAAATAATATGCCACAAAAAATATCTATTGTGGCAGAATGGAGTATTTATGAAAAAATTAGGTTTCGGAACTATGAGACTCCCTCTTATTAATCCAGAAGATAAGACAAGCATTGACCAGAATTATTTTAATCAGCTTGCAGATAAATTTATTGAAAAAGGATTTAATTATTTTGATACTGCATATCCTTATCATGATGAAAAATCAGAAGGGGCAATTAAAAAAGCCCTGACCGAAAGGTATGACCGCAAAGATTACATAATTGCAGACAAGATGCCTACCATTCTTGTAAAATCCGGTGATGAATATCCTATGTACTTTAACAGACAGCTTGAAAGAACTGGTGTCGAATATTTTGACTATTATCTTATGCACAACATGGGAAAAGACAGATATGCAAAGACCACTGAATTCGGTGGATTTGAATTTGCCGAAGAGATGAAAAAAGAAGGAAAAATCAGAAAATTTGGATTTTCATTTCACGATGATGCCGAAACTCTTGACAGAATCCTTACAGAACATCCTGATGTCGATTTTGTACAGCTTCAGATTAATTATTTTGACTGGAATAACAAAATAATACAATCTCATCTGTGCTACGAAACTGCCGTAAGACACGGCAAACCTATTATTGTAATGGAGCCTGTAAAGGGGGGTACTCTTGCAAATCTTCCAAAAGAAGCTGCTGATTTGTTAAGAGATTTTAATCCAGATGCTTCACCTGCATCATATGCTCTCCGGTTTGCTGCTTCACTTGATAATGTTTTTATGGTTTTAAGCGGCATGAATACAATGGAACAGGTACTTGATAACACTTCTGTTTTTGATAATCTCACACCGCTTAATGAAGATGAAAAAGAAATTCTTGAAAAAGTTATTAAAATAATTGAAAAATCGGTTGAAATTCCTTGTACATCATGTGGCTACTGTATGGAGGTCTGTCCGAAAAACATACCTATCCCGCAGCTTTTTGGTCTTTACAACAACTATAAAATTAACAATAATTTTTCAAACATGTACCACAACCGCATAATATACAATCGTGGAAAATCTTCCGACTGTCTGAACTGCCACCGCTGCGAAAAGAACTGTCCGCAACATATTGCAATTCCTGACAATCTCAAAAAGATTGCAGCTTTTGAAAAATAATATGTAAAAAATAATTAATTAATAAAAAGCAAAAACCGTCAGAATTCGTTATTGCACGGATTCTGACGATTTTATGTATACACTAAAATTGATTTTTAATTTTAATCAGCCCATCTCTCCACGAATGTCCTGTGTAGGCGGATCCATCGGATAATTTCCTGTAAAGCAGGCATCACAGAATCCTGTTCCTCCACAAATCATCTCGCTTAATCTGTCAACTTCAAGATAACCGAGCGAATCTGCTCCTATTATTTTACAGATTTCATCTACTGTCTTTCCTGTAGCGATAAGCTGGTCTTCTGACGGAATATCCGTACCAAAATAACAAGGATGTTTAAACGGCGGTGAGCTTATACGCACATGAACTTCCTTTGCTCCTGAATTTTTAAGGAGACTGACAATTCTTGCACTTGTCGTACCTCTTACGATTGAGTCATCAATCATAACAACTCTCTTTCCGGCAACTGCTTCTTTTAATACATTAAGCTTAACCTTTACGCTGGATTCTCTCTGTGCCTGTTTTGGCTTGATGAAAGTTCTTCCGACATAGTTATTTTTTATAAATGCATTTCCGTAAGGAATACCTGATTCAAGTGAAAATCCAAGTGCCGCCGGGTTGCCTGATTCTGGAACACCCACAACCAAATCTGCATCTACAGGATGAGTTTTTGCAAGAATACGTCCTGCGTTAATTCTTGATTCATATACACCCATTCCATCAATCTTACTATCAGGTCTTGCAAAATAAATATATTCAAATATACATCTTGCATTTTTTTTCTGACAAAGCGATGTATCAGATTCAATTCCTTTGCTTGTAATTGTTACCACTTCACCAGGAAGCACATCTCTTACAAATTCTGCACCTACAGTATCAAGAGCACATGTCTCTGATGATAAGAAATATGTATTATCTCTCTTACCAATGCAAAGCGGCTTAAATCCAAACGGGTCTCTTGCACCGATAAGCTTCCTCGGACTCATTACTACAAGCGAATAAGCACCTTTTATCTTTAACATTGCATTTTTAACTGCCTCTTCGACAGTTCCTACTTTGAGTCTTTCTCTCGCAATAAGATATGCAATTACTTCTGAATCAATAGTTGTCTGAAAAATAGCACCTGTATATGACAATTCCTCACGCAGCTCAACTGCATTAAGAAGATTACCATTATGTGCCATACCGAGTGTTCCCTTGACATAATTAAGAACAAGAGGCTGTGCATTCTCACGGACACTGCTGCCCGCTGTCGAATAACGCACATGTCCGACACCGATATTTCCTTTTAATTTTTCAAGATTTTCCGGATTAAATACTTCATTTACAAGACCCATATCTTTGTAAGACATTACCTTGCCCTTAGGACCATTGGTATCACTTACGGCAATACCGCAGCTTTCCTGTCCTCTGTGCTGTAATGCAAAAAGACCATAGTATATTGTAGATGCAACGTCTTCTCCATCAAAATCATATGCACCGAATACTCCGCACTCCTCATGAAGCCCGTCAAAATCGGCTGTATTCATAATATTATTGTTATCCATCAACTTCTCCATACTCTTATTTGTCTAAAATTACTTAGAAAATGGTGTGCCTGTTAAAAGTTCATATGCTTCTTTGTACTTGTCAACAGTCTTTGTTACAACCTCATCAGGAAGAAGTAAATCATTATCAGGATTTGCCTTTAACCAGTCTCTTACAAACTGTTTATCGAATGAAGGCTGTCCCTGACCAGGCTTATAGCCTTCCAATGGCCAGAATCTTGAACTGTCCGGTGTGAGCATCTCATCGCCGATTACCACATTGCCATCTTCATCAAGACCGAATTCAAACTTTGTATCAGCAATTATAATGCCTTTGCTGAGTGCATATTCTGCACATTTCTTATAAAGTGTGATTGTGCAGTCCTTTATTTTTGTAGCATAGTATTCGCCTTTTCCAGGAAATGCTTTTTCAAGAACTTCAATACTTCTCTCATATGAAATATTCTCGTCATGGTCGCCAACTTCAGCTTTTGTACTTGGTGTGTAGATTGGCTCAGGAAGCTTTTCAGACTCCTGTAATCCCTCAGGAAGCTTAATGCCACAGACTGTTCCGTTTTCTTTGTAGCTTGCCCAGCCGCTGCCTGTGATATAACCTCTTACGATACATTCAATAGGAAGCATCTTTAGCTTCTTGCACTTCATGCTTCTGCCTTTATACTCATCATTATGGAAGAATTCAGGCATATCATTAACATCTACAGAAATCATATGATTAGGAACTACGTCCTTTGTATAATCAAACCAGAACTTTGACATCTGAGTAAGAATAGCACCCTTATCAGTAATCTTGTTCTTCAGGATATTGTCAAATGCTGATATACGGTCTGTTGCAACCATTATCAAGCTGTCACCATTGTCATAAACTTCTCTTACTTTTCCTTCATAAAGTAATTTTAAGTTTTCCATTATAATCCTCCGTTTCTGTACATGTCTGTCCCAGCATAAGGACACATGCCATTATATTAATATTGGTTAAGCATGTCACTTTTTAAAGCAACACAGATAAATTATATAACAAAGAAATATCAAAATCAATAATCTGTGTGTTTTATGCAAAAATAATATTGATTTTACCTGCTTATTCCCACCTTATCAAGCCACTGCATAACATCACTCTCGCAACCGGCAAAATCTGCTTGATATATAGAAAATCCATCTGTCACCGTTGTTTTCAGCTCAAGATTTTTTATTTGTATTTTCAGTTTTGCCACCGCACGCAGTTAAATTAAATAATGTCATTATCGCCAATACGGCAGCAACTTTTGTATATACAGAACATCAATATATTTTCATTGTTTTTATATTATAACTATATTTTCCCCATTTATCACATTTTCTTTATTTGCTGCAAACATCGAATCTTTTATAGTAATATCGGAAATTGTGTTTTCACGGCCACTTATCGGCTCGATTTTTACCGCTGTATCACAGCCGTTACATTCTATCTGCTCAATGAGGATATTTTTGAAATACGGCACATCGCTCTCATCAACCTGTGCAATCGTCTCATTTTTATCAAGTAAATTGAGCACATATCCCATCGTGAGGATTACAGCTTCGTTTTTTATGTCTATCATATTAATATTACGGATTGTAATGTCTTCTACAACACCGCCGCGTCCCATTGCACTCTTTATGCGGATGCCGACGTCTGTACCTGCAAATGTACAGTTTTCGACGAGTATATTTTTTACATCACGCGACATCTCACTTCCGATTACGAATCCGCCATGGCCTTCATTTACTATGCAATCATGTATATAAAGATTTTCGCATGGGTCTTCAAATGTTCTCGCCTCAGCATTTTTTCCTGATTTTATGCAGATTGCATCATCACCTGTTTCAAATGTGCTGTTGTATATTTCAACATTGTGGCACGATTCAACGTCTATTCCATCACCATTTTGTGCATAATACGGATTGCTTACCGTAATGTCACGCACAGTAAGATTTTTACAGAATATCGGATGTATGTTCCATGCAGGAGAATTCATAAATGTTGCCTGTTCCAGAAGTACATTGCTGCAATTTTTAATTTCAACCATAACAGGTCTGTAAAAATCATAATAATCTGCCGCCTGTGGCAATATGTCATGTGTTTTTCCCTGAATATTTGCTTTGTTTCCAAGATATGCACTTTCTGACGGAAACCATATGCCACCCTCTTTTGTTTCAATAACATAATCGCTCTTTTTAAGGAGTGCATCCCACTGTCTTTCTGTAAGCTTGAACTGTTTTACAGGACGCCATAAATCGCCGCTTCCATCTATAACACCATATCCGCTTATTGCGATATTTTCAGCTCCGTCCGCTGAAATAGGTGAAACTGTTCTTATACATTCCTGACCTTCATAATTAGTAATAACTAACGGATAGTCTTTCTTATTTTTTGTGAATTTAAGAACTGCTCCACGTTCAAGATAAAGACGAACCCCGGATAAAAGCCTGATTGGTGATGTCATCCATACCCCCTGCGGAATTACTACCGTACCGCCGCCCTGTGACGACATACTTTTTATTGCCTCATTTATGACTCTTGCATTTATTCTTCCTGTATCGTCATCATATACATTTTTAACAGCACCATATGCTGTAATTGATGTCTTTCTATCAGGAAATTCAGGAACTGCCACTTTAAAATTTTCTTTTAACATAAATTTCTCCTTATAAAATTTTTCTCATCTAATTATTCTTGATTCTGTACTTACCAAATTTATTTTCTAACAAAGCCGGACTGCATAACCAGCCCGGCTTCTCATGATTTTATTATAAAAGCTCTTTTAAAATTTTATTTACAAGACCAGGATTTGCTTTTCCTTTCATTGCTTTCATCGTCTGTCCGACAAGGAAACCGATTGCTTTATCTTTACCATTTCTGTAATCTTCAACTGACTGCGGATTGTCTGCAATCACTTTTTCAACTACCGAACGAAGCTCGCCCTCATCGCTCACCTGTGCAAGACCTTTTTCTTTCACATAGGCTTCAGGGTCTACATCTTCGTCAAATATAACGGCAAATATGTCTTTTGCAACAGAACCGTTGATAGTACCTGCCTCTACAAGCTTGATAAGCTTTGCAAGATTTTCAGGTGAAAATGTAATATCTTCAGGCTCCATGTCCTTATCTTTAAGAATTCTCATTGTCTCGCCGAGAATCCAGTTAGAAACTTTCTTTGGCTGATTGCAAAGTGATGTTGTTGCCTCAAAAATATCAGCAAGTTTCTTGGAATCTGTAATAAGATTAATGTCATATTCAGGAATTCCATACTCTGTGGCATAACGTGCCATTTTTTCTGTCTTAAACTCAGGCTGACGGCTTCTGATTTCACCAAGCCACTCATCGCTTATGTTAAGCGGAACAAGGTCTGGGTCTGGGAAATATCTGTAATCCTGTGCATCTTCCTTTGAACGCATTGCATATGAATACGCCTTATTGTCGTCCCATCTTCTTGTTTCCTGAATAACGGCTTCTCCCGATTCAATCAAATCAATCTGTCTGTCACGCTCTGCTTCAATAGCTCTTGAAATAGCAGAAAATGAGTTAAGATTCTTTGTCTCTGTTCTTGTGCCGAATTCTGTACTTCCGACTTCCCTTACCGAAAGGTTTACATCGGCTCTCATTGAACCCTCCTGAAGTTTGCAATCAGATGCTCCGAGATACTGTATTATAAGTCTTAATTTTTCAAGATAAGCGATTACTTCCTCTGCACTTCTCATATCAGGCTCAGATACGATTTCGATGAGCGGAACGCCCGAACGGTTGTAGTCAACATATGAAACATCTTCCCAGTCATCATGGACAAGTTTTCCGGCATCTTCTTCCATGTGGATTTCATGGATTCTTATTGCCTTCTCTGTTCCATCTTCAAGTTTAATATCAACATGTCCGTTACGGCATATCGGAAGATATAACTGTGAAATCTGATAATTCTGTGGGTTATCAGGATAAAAATAATTCTTTCTGTCAAATTTGCAGTGCTGTGTTATTGAACAATTTGTAGCAAGACCAACTGCTGCCGCATACTCCACAACCTGTTTGTTAAGGACAGGAAGTGAGCCCGGCATACCTGTGCAGACAGGGCATGTATGTGTATTAGGTGCACCGCCGAATGCTGTTGAACAGCCGCAGAAAATCTTTGTTTTGGTAGCCAGTTCTACATGAACTTCAAGGCCAATAACTGTTTCGTATTGTTTCGACATATTATTTTTTCCTCCTTACTCAAATTTACCGCGTGCCTGCTCATATGCGTAGGCAGTCTGAATTAATTTCTTTTCGTTAAAGCAGTCACCGATAAGCTGGACACCTATAGGAAGACCATTATCGTCTTTTCCGCACGGAACGCTTATGCCCGGAAGTCCTGCAAGATTTACGGAAATTGTATAAATATCACCAAGATACATCTTGATAGGGTCTGCAAGTGATGAACCGAGCTTAGGGGCTGTTGTAGGTGCAACAGGTCCGAGTATTACGTCATACTTTGCAAATGCCTCATCAAAAGCCTTCTTTATCATGGCTTTTACACGAAGTGCTTTAAGATAATAAGCATCGTAATAACCTGAACTTAATACGAATGAACCAAGCATGATTCTTCTCTTAACCTCAGGCCCGAATCCTTCTGAACGCGTCTTTTTATACATGCTGTGAAGTCCGTCATAATCTTTTGCTCGGAAACCGTATTTTACACCGTCGAATCTTTCAAGATTTGAACTTGCTTCTGCTGCTGCTATTGTATAATAAGTCGGAATAGCATACTCTACAAGACTCAAATCAAATTCTTCAACAATAGCACCTTTTGACTTTAAAACTTCCGCTGCCGAAAGAACCGCCTCTTTTACCTGCGGGTCAAGACCTTCTCCGAAATAATCTCTCGGAATACCGATTCTCATTCCAGCAACATCATCTACAAGTGCTGATGTAAAATCTGTATCTTTTCTTTCAACTGATGTTGAATCTTTCTTATCATGTGATGCGATTACTTCCATGATAGTTGCACAGTCCGTAACGTCTTTACAAAGAGGTCCAATCTGGTCAAGAGATGAACCGTATGCGATAAGTCCGTAACGTGAAACTGTTCCGTATGTCGGTTTCATGCCGACAACACCGCAGTATGATGCAGGCTGTCGTATAGAACCGCCTGTGTCAGAACCAAGTGCACAAAAGCACTCATTTGCTGCAACTGCCGCAGCCGAACCGCCTGAAGAACCGCCCGGTACATGCTCTGTGTTCCACGGATTCTTGGTCGGACCGTAAGCTGATGTCTCGGTTGTAGAACCCATGGCAAATTCGTCCATGTTTGTCTTTCCGATGACAACAGCTCCCGCTTCTTCTATTCTTTTTACAGCTTCGCTTGAAAACTGTGGTATAAAGTTTCCTAATATTTTTGATGAACATGTTGTAAGAACACCCTCTGTACACATGTTATCTTTTATTGCAATCGGCACACCTGCAAGAGGTCCTGTAAGTTCCCCTGCCTCAATCTTTTTCTGGGCTTCTTTTGCTGCCGAAAGTGCTGCTTCCCTGTCAAATGTAACATAACAGTTAAGCTCTTCTTCTTTGCTGTCAATGTTTGCAATAACAGCTTCCATTGCCTCTACCGCTGTGGTTTTTCCCGACTTAATCTGCCCGGCAAGTTCCACTGCTGTCAAATCCAACAATCCCATGGCCGCTCCTTTCTATTCAACAGTTTTTGGTACAACAAATGTCTTGTCTTTTCTTTCAGGTGCGTTGAAAAGTGTTTTTTCGCTTTCATCACCGTTAGTAACAACATCTTCACGCATTACATTTTCAATAGGAAATACGTGTGACATAGGCTCAACGCCTGTTGTATCAAGCTCATTAAGCTGGTCAATATAATCAAGCATGCTCGCCATATCTTTCTTAGCCTGTTCTTTTTCTTCGTCAGAAAGTTCAAGCTTGGCAAGGATACCTACATAATCAATCGTTGCGTCATCAATTACGTTTGCCATATAATCCTCCTTGTTTTGCGAAGCAAAATCCGAGCCCCTCACGGCGAGGAGAGGATTTGTCCTCCTTGTTTTGCGAAGCAAAATCCAATGTGCGGCACTGCCGCACATTGTTCTCATGCGTATTTTAATCACGGACTTTTATGTGAACTTCTCTAAGCTGCTGCTCTGTTACCTCATTAGGAGCACCACACATAAGATCCTGTGCAGTACCGCTCATTGGGAATGCGATAACTTCACGGATATTTTCCTCATTTGTAAGAAGCATAATCATTCTGTCGATACCAGGTGCCATACCTGCGTGTGGCGGTGCACCGAACTGGAATGCGTTATACAACGCTCCGAACTTCTCCTTTAATACTTCTTCATCATATCCTGCAATTTCAAATGCCTTAACCATTATCTGCATATCGTGGTTTCTTACAGCACCTGAAGAAAGTTCTACACCGTTGCAAACAATATCATACTGATAAGCAAGAATATCAAGCGGGTCTTTTGTATTTAATGCTTCAAGACCACCCTGTGGCATTGAGAAAGGATTATGTGTAAATCCAATTTTCTTTGTCTCCGGGTCTCTTTCAAACATTGGGAAATCGTTGACATAACAGAAACGGTAAGCATCTTTTTCAATAAGGTCGAGTCTTTCACCGAGTTCTGTTCTAATCTGTCCTGCATAATATGCAGCTCTGTCTTCTTTGTCAGCCATGAAGAAAATTGTATCTCCTGCCTGAAGTCCTGCAAGTTCTCTGATTTCACCCTTTAACTCATCTGGAATAAACTTATCAATTGGTCCCTTATATGAAAGGTCATCCAATACTTCAAGATAACCGAGACCACCCATTCCGAGACCTGTAGCAAACTTGAGGAGCTTTTCATGCTGTCCCTTTGAAAGCTTTGCATGAACATTGATAGCTCTTACAGTCTTATTCTGGAACGGCTTGAAAGTACATTTATTAAAAAATTCAGAAAGGTCTATAATTCTTAACGGATTTCTGAGGTCAGGCTTGTCTGAACCAAACTCAAGCATAGCCTGCTTGTAGCTTATGATTGGATAAGGAGCCTGTGTAACCTTGAATCCCTTTGGTGCAAATTTTTCAAATGTTTCTGAGAGAACTTCCTCACCTACACGGAAAACATCTTCCTGTGTTGCAAAGCTCATCTCAAAGTCAAGCTGATAGAATTCTCCCGGTGAACGGTCAGCTCTTGCATCTTCATCCCTGAAACATGGTGCAACCTGAAAATATTTATCAAAACCGGATACCATAAGAAGCTGCTTATACTGCTGTGGTGCCTGTGGAAGTGCATAGAATTTTCCCTTGTATTTTCTTGATGGAACGATATAATCTCTTGCACCTTCAGGAGAAGAGGCACAAAGAATAGGTGTCTGAATCTCCAAAAATCCCATATCTGTCATTTTCTGGCGAAGAAATGATATAACCTTTGAACGGAAAATAATATTATCTTTTACTTTCTGATTTCTAAGATCGAGATAACGATACTTGAGACGAACATCTTCTCTTACTTCTTTTGATGTCATAACCTCAAAAGGAAGTGTCTGATAAACCTGTCCAAGCATTGTAATCTTCTTAGCTTCAAGCTCAATTGTACCTGAAGGAATCTTAGGATTATAAGTTTCTTCATCCCTCTTTTCCATGATACCTTCTACACTGATACATTCCTCTTTTTTAATTCCTTTTAAAAGTTCTGCATCTCTTATAACTACCTGAAGCACACCATACATATCTCTTAAATCGATAAATGATACGCCGCCGTGGTCACGGATATTCTCTACCCAGCCCGCTACTCTTAAATTGCTGTCAATATCCTGTTCACTGACCTGATTTAATGTTCTGTCTCTGTAAATGTTTGACATCGTAATCTCCTTTCTTAACTACGCTCTTTTTGAAAAAGCCTTATGTGAGCCAAAATATATTTTAAATATTGCCACACATAAAAGCCCCGGAATACATTAACTGTATCCCGGGGCGAATAAACTTATTATCCGCGGTACCACCCGCATCAGATATGCACTTACAAAAATCACATATCTCTCATTAGCACTTAACGCGTGCAACGAAATAGCCTAGCCACCATATCTTACATATTATTGGTTCAGCTATCCAACTCCAGAGCGTTCCCTCAGCCAATTCCCTGTGGGTGCTCTCAGCCGGTGACACCACTTTCCTGTCAGGTTCCATGAAAAAGAGTCTCTTTCTCAGTCTTTAATATATTCTGTTAATGTCTTAACCAGCTGTCCGCCTGTCAAAGACACTCCGATATTGGTATCATAACATATGAAAATATTTAATTCAAGGATTATTTAAAAATTTTCACAAGCTTTCCGGTCCATCCCAATCATCAAAATAAGTTCTTTTTACACATAAATAATATTTTCCTTCTGTATTTTTATATATAACTATATAGCAATATGGTATTTTTCCGTAATCATTTATATCCTGAAACAGTGTCACACTATCTATATATCTTGGAGATGTCCAATAATACCCTATAAGTTCTGCATTATCCTCCAACATCCAGCTTTCAGGATATATTTTTTCTGAATCTATATTCTGTTTTTCTGCATGATTATCCGAAACTATAGTTGTATTCAATACAACTTCTCCCAATTTTCTTATTGGACGTCCCATTTCTTGAAAATATATATACTGCTGCTCTTTGGACCTTTCATGTGCATTTTCAAGCTTATCCATTAACTTATCTTTGTCTGCCTCGTTTAAACAAAACTTTCCTGTATAAGTATCTGTTTCACGGTCATAATCAAACTTCACTTTTTTACAGAATAACGGTATTGTAAAATCTTTTTCATACCACATAACCGTATCTTTTATTATGTATCTCGGACTTTGTTTGTATATATTCCGGCATATTATTATAAAAAACAAGCTTGATATTAATATAATGCCTATTTTTATTTTTGTTTTCACTTTATCACCTTTCATATTTTCTGCTAAAACATTGTTATCTCATATCAAGTCATTCCCAATTAGAAGGTTCTGCTCTTTTTATACAAAAATAATATTTTCCTTCTTTATCCATATATATAAGGACATAACTAATTGGTACGTTTTTTATATCGCTCTCATTAAATAATCTTGCATATCCATATTGTGGCATAATTGCATATAATAATATCAAATTTTCCTCATTTTCTATCAGCCAACTTTCCGGAAAAATTTTCTGAGAATCAATATCTATCTTTTTTACTTTTCCCATATCTGTTGTATACAACAGATTCCGAGAAACGTCAGTTGTATTTAATATTTTTTCACTTAATTCACGTATATCCTCCCCTTCGTACTCATTTTGTGCAAATAGTGAATCTCCGTACCTTGCACTCGCACTAATTAATTTCTTTTTAATTTTATCAACCTGTTTTTTAGTAATTAAAAATTTACCTGCGTACTCTCCAGTTTCATCATCATACTCAAACCTCACTTTTTTACAGAATAACGGTATTGTAAAATCTTTTTCATACCACATAACCGTATCTTTTATTATGTATCTCGGGCTTTGTTTGTATATATTCCAGCATATTATTATTAGCAACAGACTTAATACTAATATAATGCCTATTTTTATTTTTGTTTTCACTTTATCGCCTTTCATATTTTCTGCTAAAACATTGTTACCAAACATCTGGTCCGTCCCAGTCGGAATAATCTGTTCTTTTTATGCAAAAATAATACTTTCCGGTTTTATCTTTATATATAACTATGCAACACCTTGGCACCTTTCCATTAATCAAGTTACTATAATCGGATAAAACAGTTTCATCACAACTGTCTTTTATATATCTGGGTTCTGTTAAATAAATTGCTATTAACTCATCACAGTTTTCCAGCATCCATTCTTCCGGATATATTTTATCTATCTGTATATCGTCTCTCTTTTTTTCTTTTTTAAAATAATACTTATATAAAAGATTATATGATACCATCGTTGTATTAAGCGTTTTTTTATCCAAATCTCTTAAATTGCCTTTATATTTATCAATACTATTTGTTACATTTACGCTTCTTTCGTTAAATTCTTTTAAATTATCAAATAAGCTATCTTTTTGTTTTTCACTTATTGCAAACTTTCCTGTATAATTACCGCTCTTTTTATCATACTCAAACTTCACTTTTTTGCAGAATAACGGTATTGTAAAATCTTTTTCATACCACATAACCGTATCTTTTATTATGTATCTCGGGCTTTGTTTGTATATGTTCAAACACATTATTATAAAAAACAAACTTAATATAATGCCTATTTTTATTTTTATTTTTGTTTTTTTCATATTTCCACCTATTATCTAAACAGAAAACATATTTATTAATTGATATATTCTATATGAATTTCCACTTAATTTTGTATACGTTATACTTTTTTCATCCAGATCATATTTATAAAAATACCAACCATTTCCCACTGCCTCATATCTTACATATATTTCTGATTTTTCAGAAAAAAATTGGTCATTTGCATCATCTCTACTATTTAGTTTATAGTATTTTTTCACATTTACTTCCGCATCTCCTGCCAACACCTGTCCGCTTATTTTTTTTGCAAATGCAGATGCAATATTTTCTCCTGCATAATCCACATTTCCGACCGAACACTGCAAAAGTATAAGTCTTTGAACAGGCTTTCTTTCAAGCGAATTAATATCATCAATATTCATTCTCAGACTATAACCTTTCCCGGGGCCATTTGATATTTCTGTCGGCGTTCCATGCATGTTCATCATAACCGCATATACGCAACATGCACTCTCATTAAATTTGCCTACATTTTCCCATGCTTCTCTAAACTTTTCTTCATTGTTTGTTTCAAACTTAACAACTGCATATATTTTATTTTTATAATTATAAGGATTACTCTCATCCTCTTTTATAGTTATTAAATCAGCCACATCACTTTCTGCCTGTTCTCTTCTGTCCTCAATATAAAAATAATATGCAATATTTTTATACTCTTTACCTCTTATGTGCAAACATTTATCGTACTCATCTTTACACACACTGCATATCTTCATCTGTGTTACACTACACTCTTGTCCGCCATAATGCTGTCCTTCCCAATGTCCACATGCACTTGGATCATTGTAATCTTTTCCACACAAATTACAGATTTTTATTATATTGGTTTCACATACCGTCCCTCCATAACGGTGTCCTGCTTCATGAGGACATGCTCCATTTGCATCATAATAATCATTATTACAAATTTTACACCTTACAATAGTCCTACATTCTGTTCCACCATAAAATTCACCTACATCATGTGAACATCTATCACTTCCCATCATATACCCGCATATATTACATATCTCAACCTGATCAAGTTCACAATACCCCTCATCATACCACGATCCCTCATTATGCGGACATTCACCGCCCCAGTAATTCTCATTACAAATACTACACACATATATTGTATATGGTGAACATTCCATTTGATTATAATATCTTCCTTTTACATGAGTACATCCGCTATTCTTATCAAACATATCTTTTCCGCATATATTACACCACTCATATGTATCACAAATCTCACCCCCATATTCCCAGCCTTCAACATGTTCACAATAACGTATGTCTTCACCACATATATTACAATACTTTATCTCTTCCGGACTACACACATTATAATTATAAGTAACACCTTTCACATGTGTACACTGTCCTCCATCATATCTATGACCTCATATATTGCATATCTCTATTTCACTTACAACACATTCCACCTGTTCCAATCCTGCATATGCTTTACTTGTGTTTTTAAACATGCACATAAGAAAAACAAAGCACACAATCATCATTTGAAATAACAATTTAATTTTTTTCATAATCCTCCTCTTTTGTCTTATTCACTCATTAGGCATAATTAAAAATAAAAAAAACAGTTACGCCTGCACTTTTGTTAATAAAACACATATTTTTGCATTTATACAAGTACAATTGTAACTGATTAATATTTTCGTGTCAATCACTTTTATATTTTAAATATGTCTACTTTTTCATTTTCAACGCTGCCGTCGTTATAAATGCCTGTATAGGAACCGTCAGTATCACGCCGATTGTACCGCAGAGTCCGCAGACTATTTCTGTTATTATGGAATTGTAACCCATAATCTGAAGGTAAGGCATCTCATAAGAATATATCGTAAGAAGTGTTCCCGTTGCCGAACCCGTGTATGCAAGAATGAGCGTATTTGACATGGTTCCCATCATATCGTGTCCGACGTGCATACCTGACATAAACAACTCTTTTGCTTTCAAATCAGGTGCCTTTTCGTGAATCTCGGTTATAGCGGCAACTATAGATACGCTTACGTCCATCACCGCACCGAGTGACGATATTAATATTCCCGCATACAAAATATCCGAAACATGCAGTTTTGAACTGTTGGCTATATATATCATTGATTCCGCATCAGACATGTTATATCCGTTTAGATTTGACAGACTGCCCGCAATCATTGCAAGACCTCCCGACAAAATTATGCCTACTGTTGTTCCTATTATTGCACAAATCGTCTTTGAAGAAACTCCGTTTAATATATATATCGACGCCGCAAGAATCACAACCGATGTGAGAAGTGCCGCAAATATCCCGTTCAGACCGATATAAAGAAGCGGAACATACATACATATTACACATATAAATGTAAATATCAGTGCGTAGAGTGCCGCTGCTCCTTTTTTGCCTCCGACAAGCACAAGACAAAGCGAAAACAGCCCAAGCAGAACATATACCATCATTGTCCTGTCATAATTGTACACAGAACCCGTAATCACACCATCTATATCTTTTACTACCGCAATAACCTTTGTTCCTGTCGTGCAGAATGCACCTCTTTGAAATGAATTTGAATTATCAAGTTCACAATTCTGCCCCTTATACTGACCGCTGGTAATCTTTGCGGATACTTTCTGTGCACCGCCGAATGGCTGTCCGCCCGAATTATCTTCTATAATTTGTGTGACCTTTGCTTTTACATATACAACATTATTATTTGCTTTGATATGAGTTCTCTTAATTTGACAACTTCCGATGATAATCCCCGCAAGAATCACCATCGGAAGAAGTACACGGAGAACTCTTTTATATAAATTTCTCCTGTTATCCATTAAATTATGCCTCTTTTTTCTTTATAACGGTAACTGCCCCGATACCTGCCGCTGACAGTCCAAGAAGCACAAACAGCCATATCTTTGCCCTGTCACCTGTTTCAATCGAACCAATAAGCTTATCAGAATTTGTATTTTCCTGATTATCTGAATCGCTGCCGCCCGTATTGACACTTTCATTTTTCTTTGCTGTCGTAAATTCATATACACCGCTCTTTTCAATATCCGACGCTGTATTGGTTACAACCGCATACCACGCATAATCTGTATTTTCTTTAAGATTTGTCAATTCAAGTACAGCTTTTCCTGTTGCACCGTCTGCTTCCGCATTTACGTTTCCAAGCTTCTCATTTGTATACACGTAAGCTGAAAAGCTCTTTTCAAGAATTGTCTGCTCTTTCGTATTGAAATTAACGTCGAGAACCATCTGGTCAACGCCCGTTGCCGATGCACCTTCTGTATTCAATGTGTGAAGTTCTGTATCATAATAGTTAAAATCGTCCATGCAAGGAGAATATGAATTCATATAAATCTTGTTATTATCAAGGTCAAAATATAGGAACTTAATATATTCGTTACCGCCTTCAAATCCTGACTGATAATCGGTACAAATCTGATATACTGTTCTGTCATTCCTGCCGTCGCCGTCATCATCAAACATTACAGTCTCATACGATGAGCCGTGATAATGACCGTTTAATACCGCAAATACATTAGGATTCTTTTCAACAACATATTTCTGTACAAGCTGTCCATAATAATCAAGATAAGTTCCGCCGCTCTGCTTTACATTTGTGTATGTATGGAAGCAAAGGATTGCCTTTCTGTCACTGTACTGTGAAAGGACCTGATTCATCCAGTCAATTTCGTCCTGATAAATATTCCAGCTCATGTATACAATGATAAAATCCTGTCCGCCCTCACTTATCAAATCATAATGGCCTTTATTGTTCTGATATGTTCCACCATATGTAGGCTGTGTCTTAAATCTGTTTTCTCCGAAATATTTGTAATAATTTTCATAATCTGCAAGACCTGCCGCAACATCGTGATTTCCGCCAAGAACGCCGTAAGGCATGCCTGCTTTGTCAAGAATACCCATTGCTTCGTCTGCATTTTCCCACTCATATGTCATATCGACATCATCTACAATATCGCCTGTATGAATAACATATTTAATTTTACGTTCATCCGCATTATTTACAATCCAGTTATTAATATTAGTAAAATGATGCTGCCATTCCTCCGCATAATACTGTGTATCAGTTTCCCATGCAAAACAGAAATCGTAATCTTCTGGTACATTTGTTCCATCCCAGCTGGCATTATTATCTTTCTTTTTGTCTGTAACTGTATCAAGTTCCGGAAGTGATGAATCAGCAGTACACTGGACAATAATCGTCGCATTTCCGTCTTTTACATGATTTGCAGCTGTAAATCCGGCTTCTTTTATTGTTCCGTTTTCATCTGCTTTTGCGATTTCATCCCACTTATTTGAAGCAGTATTTAAAACGTACATTGTACTTGCATGCGTATCGTTACTGTTTGAAGCTTCACCGTCCCAGTTTGCGGCAATAATTTCATCATCTTTTACATCAGGTACATTTACCGTGTACTGTATATACGGAAGAATACCTTCTGATGTATCTGTTTTTATACTGTCGGCTTTTATCCTTTCAGCCCTGTAAAATGTTGCCGTTGTATCTGACTTGACATTTTCAAGGTTAAGATAAAGAGAAGCACTGTTATCCGTAATATCCGATGTTAAACCGTCCTTAATTGTTACCTTTGCACTGTCTGCCATAAATACCGCTGTCTTTGTTGTCTCATTTCCTGCAGCATCTTTTGCAAATGCTGTAATTGTATGCTGTCCGTCGCCCAAAGCAAAAGAGGTTGTTTCATATGTATCATTAATCTGCTCGCCGTCAAGAGTCACAACGAATTCTTCCAGTGTATTTGCTTCTGTAACTTTAGGACTGAGTGTAATATTTCCACCCAAAATGTCACCATCTTTTACACCAAGCTCAATCTCAGGAGCTTTGTTATCCACAATAAAAGTAACTTCTTTTGTATTTATGCCGTCCGTTACCTTTAAAGTATGTTCACCTTCTGAAAGCTTTGTTGTATCCACCTGTGTACCAACTGCAGTAACTTCTGTAGCCGGAACTGTAAAACTCACATCCATATATGGACACATACCGGCTGAATCTCCAATATAATGAACTGTACCATATGATGTGTTAAGATTTGTCTTTGCACTTGTAGCTGCATCATCCGGTCCGATTGACATCGGATAGTAAACATTTCCATTTATAAGTTTTAATGCAAGATTTTTAACTGTAAAATCTTCTCTGTTCGCATCCGGCATAAGATATTCGTCACCTGTCGTACCATATGTACCAGCCCAGAAACGGAGTGTTACATCATATGATGAATTTTCCTCATTATAAGTAAAATATTTATTATCAATATGTAGTGCCTGACCATCAAGTATTTGGTACTGCCACTTTCCTATTGAAGCAATTGTTTCGTTATCCGTTGTTGTAACCGCATTTCTAAAATAGCTGTCCCTGCCGTCAGCATGGAATGTAAAATACGCTCCGTCTTCAAGCATTGGCGTTGTTGTGCGTTCAATACCATCAATATATATCTTTGATGATAAATTATTACCTCCGTCATTGGCTGTCATTGTTACAATTCCACTGACTTCCTCTTTATCACCTATATTTGTTCTGATTCCGTCAGTTTCATTTAATTTGTTAATTTCCACCTTGTAAATATTACTTAATGTGCTGCGGTATCTGTTATCCGCACTCACGTAAAATTCAACATAATCATGTGAAAATAATTCATCCGCAGGAATCAATACTTCATAAAGATTAGGAACTCTCCTGTTTACTTCTGTTGTTTTATTCCAGCTTCCTGTTCCATCAAATCTGTAATATGTACTGATACCTGTTCTTGCAAGATTTCCTGTCTGCTCAAAATGGAAATCAACTCTTAACTCATCACCCTGCATAATAGATTTTGGAACTGTATCATTAAGCTGTAAAGTCAATGCTGAACCATCATCTTTTGCATATGTATACTGTTCTGTGCTTGCAGTTCCCATTGAAGTTGCTGCATTTGCTGTTTTAAGAAGCATTTCAGATCCTTCTGGATTTACCATAAGTTCAGCCGATTTGTTATCCTTGCAGTCAGAATTACCAACATAGCAGTAATTTGACACAAGTTTTCTTGTTCCGTCAGAATTTTTCTTATAAATCTCAACCGCACGGTTTGTGTTATTCATTCCGTTCTGCCCCGTAACAATGTACACTGGAACATCTTCACTTATTTTATAAGCATCACGGAATTCTTTCTCTGTAGGAAAACTTGTATAATTTTTCAGAAAATTAATTCTGTAAAACCATATTACTGCTGTTTTTCCTGCCGGAATAACGCAGTTATCAGATGAACCTATACCCGACTCTGTATTTTCATCATAACGGCTTACATCAAGAATTTTTCTGCTGCCCTCTTTAACCTCATATCCAAACTGATATTCGTTATTCAAATCAACATCATGGTCTGTTGTATTGACAACTTCGACACATTCCATCAAATCATCACTGATTCCATATACACTGCTTCTGTTTATATCATTCGGTCTTACTTCCGTAATAAACACACCGTTGGCATTCTGTGAATCAGGAACTTTAGCCTTTACAAGACCATTAAGTTGTCCTGAGTATATATATCCCGGTGAAGGCTCACACATATCGCGGTATACTTCCATTTCATTTCCAATATCTGGAATTGAAAGTTCAACCGAAAATCCGTCCATTGTATTAACCTTATCCGTAGCCGTAAATGTTGAAACCACATTATTGCCAGCTTTTGTTTTTAATGAAAATGTTGATGTAACGCCCCAGTTCACACCACTTGTAACTTTAAGAACAACTGCATCGTCAGGAATTCTCATCTCTTCCCTGAATTCTGCTTCTGTAGGAATCGTAGTTGTGACATCACTTCTATAATTCCACAGTACAACCTTCTCCTCCGGCTGTATTACAACATCAGCATTATCATCCATTGTTGTAACTTTTTGAACTGTATCGTTATATACAAACTCATATGTATCGTTAAAATTAACAGGCTTTTCATATGTACTTGTAATCTCGACAAATTCCATCAAATCGGTTGTACTTTTATATAACCTGATACTTTCGTAACCACTTTTTTCTCTTGAATTATTCTTCACACTCCGGTCTACGTCATTCTGATAAATCTCCGTAAGCCAAAGTCCCTCTTTGTTAAAACTCTCATTTACCGAAACATCTGCACCACCTGTCTCGCTCGCAATAAGCGGTGAAATATTACCTAAGATTCTGCCTGCTATCATAACAGCAGCCACAGTCCCCGCTACAATCCGTTTTTTTCTCCTTTTCATGACGTTCTCCTTATTAGTATAATTGCTCAAACATTTGAAAACGTCATAATTATAGTAATGTCATGTAAAATCCAATATCACAATTTGAAGAAATTTATGTAAAACTTTGTAAAATTTTTCAAAATATAATACTAGATTATCACTGCTTATTTTCTTCTTTTAATTCTTTCTCCTTAAACTCCCACTCTCTTAATGTATAATCCCAATCTCTATATGCCCATCTTTTTATGCATATATAATATTTGTCATCTAGATTTTTATATATAAGTATAAAATTCTTTGGCACAATATCTATATCTTCCCCGTCTTCAAAATCTTCTGCAAACAGCTTGGTTCCTGTCACATAATATCCTATAATTTTCCCATTTTTATCCATCATGTTTTTTTCCCCCTGTTCCCAGACATCACATGCAAAACTGCTAATTGCACTGTCATAACTATAAAGCCTTGTAAGATTATATACTTTCGTTGTCTTTTTTAATTGTTCTCTTTCTTCATCACCGCCGCCTTTGCTGTTTTCAACCGCCGTTAAATATCTTTGTCTGTCACTATTTAACTGATTCACCATATTGGCAGCCTCTTTTTTGCTTATTTCAAATTTAGCTTCATATACGTCAGCATATTTTTTATATTTAACTTCAATTTTTTTACGCTGAAATAATATTTTTTTACAAGATTCCGGCATTGTAAAATCTTTTTCATATGGCATAACTGTATTCTTTATAACTACGCACGGAGATTGTGCATAGCACAATATTCCTGCAACTAATACCATGTATCCCATTATTGCTATTATTAATTTTTTCTTCATATGATTTGCCCTCAACACATTTCTTTTTACCACTCTTGTGGTTTAAACCAGTCTCTTCGTACACATCTGCATATACGGAAATAATATTTGTTATTTGTGTCTTTATAAACAATCATATTACAATACGGTATAGATCTATCAATCATATTTCCATCATAAAATAATGATCTTGGCGGATGAGTTCCATCATCACAATTAACATCCCAAATCGGTGACACTACATAATAAAATCCCAATACTTCAATATTTTCACTCAAATTCCACACATCACTAATTACAATATTTTTTTCAAGACTTGAATCCGTTAGTTTTTCAACGTCAGTAGTATTCTCTTTTATTTCAATTTCTTTATATGTCAATTCAGAACACGACTGCTTTTTTGACAAATCATACCTTTCAACTGCATTATCTAACTGCATAACAATTTTTTCTGCCTGTTTTTTGCTTACTTCAAATTGACCATCATATAATCCAATATCATACAACTGTTTGAATTTTACCGTCTTACAAAATACTGGTATTGTGAAATCTTTTTCATACCACATTGCTGTATTTTTTATAACTGTTCTTGGACAATATATATACGTTAATATTCCTGCTACCAGCAACACATACGCCGCTATTGCTAATGTTAATTTTTTCTTCATTTGATTCTCCTAATATTTATGCACCTAAATACAAAAACCCCTATTCTTTGCTGATACTGCTCTGATTTGTGACTGTCAAACACATCTGCACAAGTGCATGTATTTTCATAACAGCATAGCAAAAAACAGCTATCCCTGTACTATTTGTGCATAAATAACATATTTTTGTATTTATACAAGTACAAGTATAGCTGTTTTTTATTTTTCTGTCTACAATTTTTATATTAATTGTTAAATATTTTTTCTGAGAGTTCAATTACAATTTTCTCATCTTTGCTGCACGAAGAAGATGCTTTGCAAGAACTGAAGTTGTTACTGAACCAACACCACCAGGTACTGGTGTTATAACCGATGTCTTTTCTGCCACGCTGTCAAAATCGACATCACCGCACAGATTTCCGCTTTCGTCCACATTGATTCCGACATCTATTACAACCGCATCATCAGCGACATAATCCGGCTTTATCATTTTTGCAGAACCCGCCGCCGCAACAAGCACTTCTGCATTACGGCATGTTCCTGCCATATCTTTTGTCTTAGTGTGGCATACAGTAACAGTCGCATTTTTTTTCATAAGCATCATTGCAACAGGTTTTCCGATTACAAGGCTTCTGCCGACTACCGTAACTCTCTTTCCTATCAGGTCAATCCCGGCATAATCAAGCATTTCAATTACAGCTTCCGCCGTACACGGTGCAAAACCATTTACATCGCCTGCGTATACTTTTGCAAGATTAACCGGAGAAATTCCGTCAAGGTCTTTTACCGGGTTGATTCTTTCTTCTATTGCTTTTTCATTGATATGCTTAGGAAGCGGTCTCAAAAGAAGGATTCCGTCTATATTGTCATCTTTATTAATCTTGTCAAATTCTTTCTGGAATTCCTCATCTGTTATATCCTGAGGAAATACATATGATGTGCAGTCAAATCCAACCTTATCCATCTTTTTTGTCGCACCGCGTTCATACGAACAATCGTCGGGACGCTCTCCCACACGGATAATCGCAAGATGCGGCTTGATACCCGCCTCCTGTGATTCTTTTATAAGTTCTTCATTAATAGCCTGTGCAACAGGCAACCCCTTTAAAATTTCCATTTTCATACTCCCTTGTACTTTTATGCTCAACCTATGCCAAAAAATCCCGTACATTTATGCCAATATTATTGTTATTTACCTTACCTTGTCCATTACAGTCTCATAAATGCTGTCCGCAAGCTCATTTCCCTGTACCAGCATTTCATCAGCACGCATATTCATATCATCTGCAACAACCATATTTTTCATAAGCTTTGTATTAATAAATACGTTAAGAGACGCACCGTTTAAAGCAGCTTTTGCCATCTGTATGCCTACACCGACATCACTTATTGCAAGTGTACTTCCTATAACAGAAAGTCTTTCAAGAATTTTCATTGATTCAAGAATTTTCTCCATTAATTCAAGAGGTGTTTCGCTTGCTGCCACAAGACACTTTTCAAGAACTTCTTCTCTGTGTGCTTTCTCTTCTTCTGTATCTTTTGGAAGTCCGTATGCTTTTGACAATGGTTCAAACGCTACCGCATCTTTTTGCATATAATCGGCAAGTTCATCTGTGAGCTTCCCTGCTTTTTCGATTATCTGCTCAATTTCTTCCTGATACTCGGCATATTTTTTCTTGCCCGTTGTAAGATTGGCAACCATTGATCCAAGCGACATGCCAACTGCTGCCACATATGCACTCGCACCTCCGCCGCCGGGAACAGGTGCCGAACTTGATAATGTTTTTAAAAATGTATCCATACTCTGCTGTGTCATAATAATACGCCAATCCTTTCTTTATTTACATCTACTCATCAATCTCTCCCGTGCAGATTGTCACTGCCGGACCTTCAAGATATACTGTGTTATTTTCTCTGTCCCAGTTAATTTTCAAATCGCCGCCGAGAAGGTGAAGTGTCGCTTCGTCATCGCACATTCCATTTAAAACGGTTGCTACAAGACTTGCACATGCTCCCGTGCCGCATGCAAGTGTCTCTCCTGAGCCACGCTCCCATACACGCATGTTAAGATTCTTTCTGTCAACTACCTGAATAAATTCAGTATTTACCTGCTCTGGAAATGCTTCATGCTTTTCAAAACCCGGTCCGATTTTTTCAAGTTCAAACTTCTTTATATCTATATCGTTGTCAAGATAAACTATCGCATGCGGATTCCCCATTGAAACACATGTCACATTGTATGACTTTCCATCAACAACAAGAGGCTGATTAATAACTGCAGTCTCTCCATCTGCCGGCTTCAAAACAGCTGTATTTACAGGTATTTTTTCTGCCTCAAGAATAGGTGCTCCCATATCAACTTTTACAGATTCAACCTTTCCGTCATCCCCAAGCTTTAATTCAAGAGTCTTTACACCTGACAGTGTATCAACTTTTACTGTAGTTTTATCGGTAAGCTTATTGTCATATACATATTTTCCGACGCAGCGTATTCCATTACCGCACATCTTTCCCTGCGAACCGTCCGCATTGTACATTTCCATGAAAAAATCAGCATTGTCTGATGATTTTATAAGAATCATTCCGTCAGAACCAATTCCGAAATGTCTTTCACTTACCTTAATTGCCGTCTTTGACGGATTTTTTAACAACTTCTTGGTGCAGTCAACATAAATGTAATCGTTTCCCGCTCCCTGCATCTTTGTAAACTTCATAGATTTTTAGCCTCCTTGTTTTGCGAAGCAAAATGCGACTGCCCTTGCAGGAGCAGAGGATTTAGCCACCATCATATATGCTTATCACCATCTGTGCAGATTCTACCATAGTATTTCCGCTGTCCATGCTGCACTTCTGTATGTATCTGAATGCTTCCGGCTCTGACATGTTATTTCGTTCCATCAATATCGCCTTTGCATCATCTATTATTTTTTGTTCCTGCGGGCTTCTCCTTCTTGGCTGGCTGCGAAGCTTTCTTCTTCTCCTGACCTGTGCCTGAAGCATCATCTCTATTGTGGAACATAAATCATTTACTTTTATAGGCATTGCAGCACAGACAATATCATTATCCTGACAATCTCCCCAGAGGTTTCTCGATGCCACAAGAAGCATCTCAAAACTTTTTGGTTTATATTCGTTTAATTCCGTGTAAATCATGTTGTCCGACAGCTTATAACCACAGATAATAATTCCATCTGAAAGATTATCTGCCTGATTGATAACCTGTGCCCCCGTTATACACGGAATTGCAACTTCATATCCTTTTCGTACCAGAAGATTGCGGACTGCTTTCGCCTCCTCAATCTTTGGAAATGCCACAATTAAAGTTGACATTAATTACACTTCCTCCAAATTAGAATTTCGCAAGATATTCGTCAATTTCCCACTGGGAAACTCTTGTACGGTAATCTTCCCATTCTTTTAACTTGGCTTCGGTATATTTTTCTACTATATGATCACCTAAAACATCACATACAAACTTATCATTTTTCATACACTGGACTGCTTCATAAAGATTTTCAGGAAGTGTCGCAATACCGGATGCTGCTCTCTCTTCATCTGTCATCTCAAATATATTGCAGTCAACACTTGCAGGAACCTTTAACTTTCTCTTAATTCCGTCAAGCCCTGCTGCAAGGCAGAGTGCAAGCACAAGATATGGATTAGCCGATGGATCAGGATTTCTAAGTTCAACCCTTGTTCCATTTCCTCTTGATGCCGGAATTCTTATAAGCGGACTTCTGTTTGTTGCAGACCACGCAATGTATACAGGGGCTTCATATCCCGGAACAAGTCTCTTGTAAGAGTTTACAAGTGGATTAGTTACTGCTGCCATTCCCTTTGCATGCTCTAAAATACCGGCAATAAAGTGGTACGCATCTTCTGAAAGTCCCAATTTATCTGAATCGTCAGCAAAAATATTCTTTCCGTCCACTGTTGCAAGTGACATATTTACATGCATGCCGGAACCATTAATTCCATACTTTGGCTTTGGCATAAATGTAGCATAAAGACCATGTCTTTTTGCAATCGTCTTTACTGTAAGTTTAAATGTCATTATATTATCAGCCGTAACCAGAGCTTCATCATATTTAAAATCTATCTCATGCTGTGCAGGTGCTACTTCATGATGTGATGCCTCAATCTCAAATCCCATATCTTCAAGTGTAAGAACCATATCACGTCTTACATTTTCACCTAAGTCTGTAGGACCTAAATCAAAATATCCCGCTCTTTCATGTGAAAGTGTCGTCGGCTGTCCATTATCATCAGTATGGAAAAGGAAAAATTCACATTCCGGTCCAACCTCAAATAGATAGCCCATATCAGCAGCTTCTTTTATGACTTTTTTCAAAACATTTCTTGAATCACCCATAAATGGTTTTCCGTCGGGTGTGTATACATCGCATATAAGTCTTGCAACTTTTCCCTGCTGCGGTCTCCATGGAAATATCTCGAATGTATCATAATCTGGGTAAAGATACATATCTGATTCTTCTATTCGTACAAAGCCTTCTACAGATGAACCATCAAACATGCATTTGTTATCAAGAGCCTTTGCTAACTGGCTTGATGTTATTGCAACATTTTTTAATACACCAAATATGTCAGTAAACTGAAGACGGATAAATTCAACATCATCTTCCTCTACCATTCTAAAAATATCTTCCTTAGAGTATCTTCCCATAATCTGCCTCATTTCTTCCGCAAAATGTGCGGCGTGGTATATTTTTATATAATTTAATCTTTTATATAATACAACACTTTTAATTCGTTAGTAAATACTATCTAACTTAATTTTATTTATTACTTGAACTAACGTCCACATTTTAGTAATATATCTGATGTAAATTAATTTTTATGAAAGGGTTTTAAAATGGATAAGCAAAAGAAAAGATACAAGCTTAAAAAGAAGAAACGTCAGGTTAATTACGTACCTGCCCTGATTGCACTTGTTCTTATTCTATGTGTAAGTATCGGCGTAGTTGTATCCGCCGTTTCACATTCTAAGAAAAATAAATCAGATATTGCCTCTTCGGACAATGCTTCAGGCAATATAGAAATGACAACTGTACCGGAAACTACAACAAGTGAGCCGGAAGTTGAAATTAATGTGTGTATGATTGGCGATATGCTCATACACGAAGGTGTATACAAAACCGGTCTTGAAAGTGATGGAAGTTATAATTTCGACCATCTTTTTGCAAATATTTTGCCTGATCTGGCAGCTTCTGATATGAATATTGTAAATCAGGAAACTATTCTTGGCGGTACTGAAATGGGTCTCGGCGGATATCCTGCATTTAACAGTCCACAAGAAATCGGTGACGCTGAAGTCAAAGCAGGATTTAACATAATTCTCCATGCAACAAACCACACACTCGACCGTGGTCTTTCAGGCGTCAACAATACTATTGAATTCTGGAAAACCAAACATCCGGATACAACATATCTCGGAATCCACGACAGTGAAGATGATGCCAAAAATATTTATGTATACGAAAAACAGGGCTTTAAGGTTGCTGTTCTTAACTATACATACGGAACTAACGGAATTGCAATTCCTTCATCAGCGCCTTACTGTGTTGACACATTTGATGATGAGGCAAAGGTAAGAGATGATATCCGCAGGGCCCACAAGCTTGCTGACATGGTTATTGTATGCCCTCACTGGGGTACAGAATATGTATATGAATCAACTTCTTATCAGGATCAGTGGACTAATGTTTTCCTTGAAGAAGGCGTTGATGTCGTACTCGGAACACATCCTCATGTAATTGAACCTGTAAAAGAATTCACAAGAGAATCTGATGGTCACAAAATGATTGTCTACTATTCTCTCGGCAACTTTGTTTCAAATCAGGATGAAATACCACGTATGATTGGCGGTATGGCAAAACTCACTCTCTACAAGAAAGGTGATAATGCTTCTATCAAATCTTATGAATTTGAGCCTGTCGTAACGCATAAACGCTACGGCTACAAAGAAATCACTACATATAAGCTTTCTGATTACACACCTGAGCTTGCAAGCCAGAACAAGATTCTTTCAGACCCTACATGCTGTTATACAGGTTACTTCGGATGTATATGCGGTGCTACATTATTTGATTATCCTACACACGGTCCAAGAAATTTCTCAGTTGACTACTGTAAGCAATTCTGTAAGGCTGTTTTAGGCGATATTTATAAAGACGAATAAACAAAACAGTTTGGACAATTTCGTAATGGTCATATGAATACACAACCCCCGATGCCATAAATACTGAGGTGTCACAAAAATTATACTTTTGTGTACATCCCACCGGCAACGGGGGTTTTCTGTATCTTTTATACTATATTTTTATTCTACATTCTTCAATGCTTCATCCATTGGAATTTTTCTTATTTTCTTATATTGCAATGCACCTATTATGGAATATGCTGCAACACCTATCACAAACATTTCCACAAGGACATACGACGGTGCTTTATATGCAAGCCATCCCGGGTATGTCCCCATAATTGCTCTCCACAGAAATCCTATTGTAAAATCGGACAGTGGAACACTTATAACAAGTGAAATAAATACGACTATCGCCGTAGCTGCAACATACAGCCTCATTATCTCATTTCCCTTATAACCGAGAATCTTGACTATCGAAATTGCATTGGAATTCTTCTCAAGAATAATCTTTGAAAGAAGATAAACCATAAGCATATAAAGTGCTACGGCAAATACAAGCCATATATAAAACATTCTTCCCATTGAATCTGTAAGCTGGTCGGCAACTATTGTCATATCATTTTGTGTAAGCTTCGTAGCAACATATTTTTCATCAATATCAAGTTCGTTGTCAGTAAAATATCCCGAATAATACGTATCCTGTTTATCAAAATCATCGCGGAATCTGTCTATGTCCATAAATACCGCCAGACTTGACGGATAGACATAGCTTCCGGCAATTTTATAAGTATATTCTTTATCCTCATATTTTTCTTTTAAAGTTATTGTATCACCCTTTTTAAGCCTGTATTTATCAAGGACTCCGTCAGAAACATATATTTCATTATCTTTTAATCCCGAAAAATCAATATCAAAATACTGCGAGTCTTCATTTAATCCATATACCGTAAATTCATCATTCAGACCATTGTCTCTTTGCATTTCAAGCTTTGTTATGGCATATTTTTCCGCTTCATTATCTTTAATTTCCACAGGCATTTTTAAAATATACTGATATTTGCAAGGCATATTATCAATAATTGTCTTTTTATAGTCATTAAGAACCGGCTGCATAACAAGTCCGAACAGCAGCATTATGCTTGAAAATGCAATTCCTATAAGCATTATTATGTAACTCGAAATATTCTGGAAAATTATTCTTGTCCTGAAACGTGTAAAAAATTTCCATTCAGGAAGCTTAACAGCCTTTCTGTTTTTGCGTTTTTTCAAATCACGCCTTATAAACTTCAGAGGTGACAATTTCAGCATTTTTGTGAGCATGAAAAGATTAATCACAAACATAAGCACACAAGGAATAATTGTTGTCATAACAAATGCATAAGGCGACCATATTGTCGTGTATACAGTAAGGCTGTAACTGTTATAGTAAATGGCAGCAACTATATCTTTAAATATCGTATATCCAAGTATATTGCCGATAATCGCACCGATAAACATAATTATCATCGGCAGTTCCATATAATGTATAACAAGCTCTTTACGTGTATATCCCGATGCACGGAGCGTACCGATAACCGTAGATTCTTTCTCAATTGTACTTATTGATGTAACCGCAAAAATAAATGCCATGATAATTATTACAATATATAAAAGCACCATTACCATTGCTGTATCCGAGCCCATATCGTCACCCGCAAAATGAATTGCCTGATTATCAGGCTCCGGTACAAAATCAGTCATCACCGCATTTTTTGCAAGGAATGTTTTAATATCGTCTGATTTATCTTTTTTCTCTTTATCTGTCAGCGATGTGTTGTCATATTTCCATGCATAACAATATTTTAAATTATTATTGCTTATTCTGTTAAATGCTTCCGGTGTCACAACAGCAACTGTAAAATTTTGTGCATCAAACATTAAATCCGTATTGCTTCTGAATAATGCACTATAGTCAGATAAGGCAACCAGCCCTGTAATCTCATATTCTTTTTTATCAAGAGTTACTTTATCGCCCACTTTTAAATCTGCACTGTCAGCAAATTTTCTGTCTATTGCAATCTCTCCGTCTTTTTCGGGAATTCTTCCTTTGTGTACGCTCACACCATCTATATCTTCACGATTTTTATAAATTCTGTAAGTGTGCTCTCCCTCTTCTTCCTCTTTGTAAAAAAGACTATAAACAGTTATGTCCTCTTCATCTTCAAGTTTGTTTTGCAATGTTCTGGTAATCTCATCATTTAAAATAAAATGCCCATCTTCGATATTATATTCTTCAAAACTATCATTGTATGTCTTTACCATACTTTTTCCGGCGACGAGAAATCCCGACACCAGACCGATTGTAAGTGTCATAAATAAAAATATCACAAGATATTTTCCAAATTCGTCTTTAAGCTCTCTTGGGAGTCTTTTTCTAAGCGGATTTTTCATATTTAACCTCTACTTTCCATTTACCATTCAAGCTGCTCGGCCGGAATTTTATTTTCATTATCATATTCTTTTCTTATTCTTCCATCATGCAGATGAACTACTTTATCCGCCATATTTTTTATCGCATCATTGTGAGTTACTATAATTATTGTATTGCCATACTGTTTATTTACTTTTTCAATAAGTTGTAAAATTTCTTTTGATGTATTGTAATCCAATGCTCCTGTCGGCTCATCACAAATTAAAATATCCGGATTTTTTACGATAGCTCTTCCTATTGCCGTTCTTTGCTGCTGTCCTCCGGATAACTGGTTAGGCAGCTTATCTTTATGTTCCCACAATCCCAGCGTGTTAAGAAGCTCATTCAAATCAAGCGGACTGTCACTAAGATACGCACCGACCTCAATATTTTCTTTTACCGTAAGATTAGGAATGAGGTTATACATCTGAAAAACGTATCCGAGATGCTTTCTTCTGTATAACGAAAGCTGCTTTTCTTTCATGTCTTCAAGCTTTGCACCGTCAATTATTATGTTGCCGCTGTCAGCCTCATCAATTCCGCCTATGATATTAAGAAGCGTTGATTTTCCCGAACCAGATGGACCAAGAAGCACACATATTTTTCCTTTTTCAACCCCGGTTGTCACATCCTTGAGGACATGATTCCTGTTTTCCCCCTCACCGTAATACTTGTTAATCTTTTCAATCTCTAAAAACATAAATCCTCCTATCTTGTTTCGCGAAGCAAAAACACTCTGCAATTTTATATTTATAACTTTTGTTAGTTTTCACTAACCTGTGTTTAAAAATTTAGTCTGTAATCATTCACGTTATATGCCATATGACATTTTTATGCGATACAACTTACCTACCGCGAATGTATTACAGACTTAAAATCCCGTCAGATTAACTTTTCGAGACTCTTTAAACTTATTGCTATTGTTGATGTATTATGTAACAGTGCTGATGTTGTAGGTGGAATTATACCCGCAACACCAAGTACAATAAGGGTTGAATTGATACCCATAATCATTCTGTAATTCTTATGGATACGTTTCATAAGTGCATTGCTTATATGTTTTAATGCAACCAGTTCATAGAGGTCATTTCCCTCAACTGTGACATCTGCAATTTCTCTTGCAAGCTCTGCACCGTCACTTATTGCTATTCCTACATCTGCTGCAGAAAGTGCCGGTGAATCGTTAATTCCGTCTCCAACCATGATTACTTTGTGTCCAAGCGATTTTTCTTTTTCAACAAATTTTGCCTTATCTTCCGGCAGAACTTCTGAATAATACTCATCAACACCTATTTTTGCAGCAACAGCTTTTGCTGTACGCTCACTGTCACCTGTCATCATTACAGCTTTCTTTATTCCCGCTTCTTTAAGCTTCTTTATAATATCTGCTGCTTCTTCTCTTATAGGATCCTCTATACAGATTACTGCCGCAAGTTCATTTTCGATTGCCATATACAATCTTGAATATTCATCCGGCAGGCCATCAAATAATTCCTTCTTATCATCAGGTATAATGCATTTTTCATCTTCAAATACAAAATGATAACTTCCGATTATTACTTTTCTGCCTTCTATCTGTGATGAAATACCATGTGCAACTATGTATTCTACTTTTGAATGCATTTCCTCATGCACAAGATTCTTATTCCTGGCAGCTCCCACAACAGCCTTAGCCATTGAATGAGGAAAATGTTCTTCAAGACATGCTGCAATTCTTAAAAGCTCATCTTCTCCAAGTCCATTAAATGAAACAACCTGTTTAACTGTAGGTTCTGCCTTAGTAAGTGTGCCGGTCTTATCAAATACTATTGTATCTGCCTCAGCAATAGCTTCCATATACTTTCCGCCTTTTACAGTTACACTATATGTTCCTGCCTCATTAATAGCACTTAACACTGACAAAGGCATTGAAAGCTTTAATGCACATGAATAATCAACCATGAGTATTGATAACGCCTTTGTCACATTTCTTGTAAATAAATATGTGAGTGCAGTTCCTGCAAGTGAATAAGGTACGAGCTGATCTGCAAGATGTGATGCTTTGCTCTCAACTGATGATTTGAGCTTTTCTGATTCTTCTATCATATGAACAATATTCTCATACTTGCTTCCACCATTAGTAGAACGCACTGAAATTGTAATCTCGCCCTCTTCAACTACTGTTCCGGCATATACAATCGCAGATTCACCTTTTCTTACTGGCATTGATTCACCTGTCATTGAAGCCTGATTTACCATTGCTTCCCCGGAAACTACTTCGCCATCAAAAGGAATTACATTGCCGACTCTTATTCTTACATTATCGCCTGCCTCAATTTCATCTGATGGAACAAGTATTTCCTGTCCGTCTTTTACAAGCCATACCTTTCCTATATTAAGGGACATGCTTCTGGCAAGGTCGTCTACAGATTTCTTATGTGTCCACTCTTCAAGAATTTCACCTATGCCAAGCAGAAACATTATTGAGCCTGCTGTTGCTGTATCATTTCTTAAAATAGAAACTCCAATTGCTGTCGCATCAAGAACCGGAACCTCAATCTTTCCTTTTGCGAGAGTTCTTATCCCCTCCCAGATATACTTGAACGACCTTACTATTGTAATGCCTGCCCTTATAGGAAGTGGTACGAAAAGCTTATTGCCAACTCTCAAAACAACCCTGTTGATAAGCTTTTCCTTGTAATAATTATTAAGTTCCCTGCCTGAATTATCAAGATATGTCTGTGGAACATCCACATTTTTATAATTAAACTGCTGTAACAGTTTAATCACATGTGACCTGCTGCCGCTGTAACAGATAACTACATCATTAACTCTTTCATTAACTTTAACTTTTGTGACACATTTCTGTCCATCAAAGTAATATTGCAAAATGTCTGCCTCACGGCAAGTCATCTCATTCTGCTTTACCCTGACACGCATTCTTCCTCTAATCTCATCTTTAATAACAAATTTCATAAGATTGTGCCTCTGTATATTTCTAAATTATGTAATAATATTTATACAATAATTATTGTTCACTGCATCCACAGCCACATTCAGGTTCTTCTAACTTAGCTTCCTCTAACTCTACATCCTCTGTAACAGATTCATCCTCGTACTCAGCTTCAGCTGCCTTACGGTCATCATTAATCTGAACTGCTCCTGCATAAATGTCCTCGCAATTATCCTGTACATTTGCTGCAATCTTCATAATACAATCTTTCATTCTAAGGACAGCTGCTGTGCATCCTGTATATACTTTCTTGGCATCTTTACTTGAAAGAAGTTTGATTCCTGCTGTTCCAAATAAAACGCCTGCCGCAAAAAGTCCTGTTTTCTTTCCGTCAAATTTTACTGCCATAATTATTTCCTCCTTGTGTTTACGGGTTAATTAATTTCCTGTTTTTCCCATATTTTTAACGAAATATATCTCGTTCAATTTAGTTTACACCTGAAAAAAATCAGCCGCAACAAAAATATCCTTATTGATATTTCTTTATCAACAAGGATTGTTTCATCAATTTTTATTATATATAATCATTTTTTTATATAGAAAATCATATTATATTTAAACAACATATTTTAGTTATAATTCCAAAATCTATGCATGGAGGTAAACATGAAAAAATCTATATTTCAATCAATTATCCTGCTCGCACTTATAATGGTGCTTGCCTGCTTATTCTATCTTACCCCCGATAAAAAAAGCAAAAATTCCCATCCCGTATCATCAGGAAGTGTCTCTTACATAAAACCCGGAAGCGGAATAGGCGGTGGCGACATTAACGGAAATGCTGTCGCCGGCAAAAAATCACTTCCTATTTATTGTGTAAAACATGATGACAGTGAAAAATGCATTTCTATATCATTTGACGCTGCCTGGGGTGCCGACGATACAATAGAAATTCTTAACACTCTCGATAAATATAATGTAAAAGCAACATTTTTCATGACCGGCGGCTGGGTTGACTCTTATCCAGACATGGTAAAAGAAATCTGCTCACGAGGCCATGACCTCGGAAACCACAGCCATAATCACAAACAGATGAGCAAGCTTTCCGCCTCTGAACAAAAAGACGAAATAATGTATGTAACAGACAAAGTCAAAGAACTTACAGGATATGATGTATTTCTTTTCCGTCCTCCATACGGTGACTATAATTCAACGTTGATTAACACTGTATATGGATGTAACCATTACCCTATACAATGGAACGTTGACAGCCTTGATTGGCGTGATTATGGAGTTGAAAACATAATAAAAACCGTCACCAATCACAAAGCTCTCGGTAACGGTTCTATAATTCTTATGCATAACGGTGCAAAATATACTGCCAAAGCTCTCGGCACCGTAATTGAAACACTCCAGTCACAAGGATACACCTTCATTCCAATATCAGAAATGATAATACGTGATAATTTTCACATGGATGGAACCGGAAGACAGATTGCAGATTAACCACGCTTTTTCATCCCGACATTCACAGCTGCCATAACTAGCATGCCAACTGCATTAAATGCAAGCACAAGTATTGCTGCTGTCATTCCTATTCTGTCTGCAAGAAAACCAACTATCTGCGGCGTAACTATTCCACCAAGTGCTGCTATGGCAAGAAAAAGTGACATTCCTGCCGTAGAACCTTTGATAATGCTGCCGACACTTGATACTGTTGTTGGATATATTCCGGCAAAGAAAAATCCAAGTCCCGCAATTGCCACAGTTATTACCGGAAGGCTGTGCGTCGCTGTAAGCAAAAAGAAAAATATTGTTGTAGCAACGCAATATGCCAGAATAAGTTTATTTTTATCAACTTTTGATGATAATTTTGCCGTGAGCAGTCTTCCAAGCATTACCATAACCCATGTAACTGATACAAGATTAGTCGCATATGCACTGCTCATTATGTTCATACTCTTAAAATATGTTACAAACCAGCCATTTACACAGTTTTCAAGCCCAAGATATAAGAAAAGCAGTAATCCACAGACATAAAATACAGGACTTTTGTAAAATGGCTGTGCCATGCTGCCCTCATTCTTACCCTTCTTAGACTCAACAGGCCAATTGTAATCTATTTCCATCCATACATATAAGATAACAGACAGTGCTGAACCGGCAATTATAGTATAAGCCGGTGCACGCCATCCAAATCCGTTTCCTATATAAAGCGATGTTATAAATGGTGCAAGAAATGCTCCCGCTGCAAATGTCATATGTAAAAGGTTAAGTGCCGTCGGCTTGCCATTTGAATTATCATTGACAACAGCATTATTGATAATGCTGACAGAACCTCGTCCGATTCCGACAAGAACAAACGCTGCATATATTACCGGCACCGGTGGAAGAAGTGTTATAACAAAAAGCATTACCGGTATTAATGCAGAAAATATTATTATAGTTGCTTTTCTTCCTATCTTTGATGCCATCGGCGGATTCACAAAGCTTGCAATAAGATTACCTATTGCAAATGCAGATAAAAATCCACCGGCAACACTGTAATTAATTCCTGCTTCTTCTATAATATAAGGAAGAATTGCACCAACTAAAAGTACCATCGCACCATTTACAAAAAATGAAAAATAGCACGGAAAAAACAATCTGAATTTTGATTTCATTTTTACCTCCAAAAATATGCATACAAAATGGCACGAAGCTAACGATTAACTTCGTGCCATTTATGCGGATGACAGGAATTGAACCTGCACGTCTGTTGACAATAGAACCTAAATCTATCGCGTCTGCCAGTTCCGCCACATCCGCAAGCG
>ERZ773149.170-NODE-170-length-69608-cov-6.129599_pt1 | contig 69608 bp, 51 predicted proteins | sample MGYA00511081_ERZ773149 | MGnify/ENA primary metagenome ERZ773149 (study PRJEB29015, sample SAMEA2737846) | human gut metagenome | biome: human gut; feature: human-associated habitat; material: faeces | place: China | collected 2012 ...
ATAAAAAATAAATAAACGATCGGAAGAGCAGCATTAGAATTTTGCCACGTTTTTTGCGGATTCGCAGCCGGCTTGGTGTGCTGTCTGAGCCTCAAAGAGTTCTGATTTAAACACCCTTGAAGGCGAGTTGCACAAGGAAAGCCGGCGGATCAGCGATCTGCAAAAAACGTGAGCAAAATTCTCTAGCTGCTTTTCCAGATGATTATTTATTTTTTCTCATATACTGAAAGACTCCAGTTGGCCAACTCACAAAATTTTACAAACGAGTAGCAATAGCCTTAATAAACTCTTCACTATTCACAGCATTCACATTCTCAAGAGTTGTAATAAGTGCCAAGTCTTTTGTCATTGTACCACTCTCAATCGTGTCTAATGTAGCTTTTTCAAGTTTATCAGCAAATGCCATTAATTCTTTATTGCCATCTAATTCTCCACGTTTTCTTAACGCTCCTGTCCATGCGAAGATTGTTGCTACAGAGTTTGTAGATGTCTCTTCACCTTTCAGATGTTTATAATAATGACGCTGTACTGTTCCATGAGCTGCTTCGTATTCATAGTATCCATGTGGTGATACTAATACAGATGTCATCATTGCTAATGATCCGAATGCAGATGAGATCATATCACTCATAACATCTCCGTCATAGTTCTTACATGCCCAGATAAATCCACCTTCTGATTTCATAACGCGGGCTACTGCGTCGTCGATCAATGTGTAGAAATATTCAATTCCTGCTGCATCAAATTTCTCTTTGTATTCTGCATCAAAGATTTCCTGGAAGATATCTTTGAATGTGTGATCGTATTTCTTAGAGATCGTATCTTTTGTTGCAAACCACAGATCCTGTTTTGTGTCTAATGCATATGTAAAGCAGCTTCTTGCAAAACTTGCAATAGATGCATCAATGTTATGCATTCCCTGGATCACTCCTGGTCCGTCAAAATCATGAATTGTTTCTCTGATCTCTGTTCCATCTTCTCCTGTGAATACTAATTCTGCTTTTCCTGCTCCTGGAACTTTGATCTCCACACCTTTGTATACATCACCATAGGCATGTCTTGCGATCGTGATTGGTTTCTTCCATTTGCTGACGGTTGGTTCGATTCCTTTGACTGTGATCGGTGCACGGAATACTGTTCCGTCTAAGATCGCACGGATTGTTCCATTTGGACTCTTCCACATCTCTTTTAAATCATATTCATCCATACGCGCTGCATTTGGAGTGATCGTTGCACATTTGACTGCAACTCCATATTTCTTTGTTGCTTCTGCGGAATCAAATGTAACCTGATCGTTTGTCTCGTTTCTGTGTTCTAACCCAAGGTCATAATATTCTGTTTTTAAATCAATAAATGGTAATAACAATTCATCTTTGATCATCTTCCAAAGAATTCTTGTCATCTCATCTCCATCCATCTCTACTAATGGAGTGGTCATCTGAATTTTGCTCATGGTCATTCCTCCTGCGTTGCTGTTTATTGTTTTATTCGCTGTTTTCAGCTTATTGTGCTTTATTATACAAAAAAAACTGATATTTGTAAATAAATGTATTAAGAATAATACACATTATTTGAAAGTTGAAAAACAAAGCTATTCCGATCTCCCCGATATTTCGCAATCGAATATTCAATCGCTGTATGACTTTCATCATATCCTGTGGAATGAAAATAAAATAAAGGATCTCCATTTTTGACATCTAACAGATCCGCACATGTTTCATCTGCAAGGATCACATCCAGCTTTCTCTGTATGGATGTGATATCTCTTCCTTCCTTATGAAATGTCTGATATAAACTCTCCTTTTCAAAATCAACTTCTGACAAATGTTCAAACAGTCTGCATGGCACATACGTTGTAACCAGAACATTAGGCTGATCATCAACGTATCTCAATCTGACCAGTTTATAAACTTTTTCTGTTTCTTTGAGATTCAATTTCTGGCGGACTTCTTCTTCTGCCTTTTCTTGTTTGAATGTCAGAACTTTTGTCGATGGAGTCAGTCCTTTTTCTTTTACTTCTTTATCAAATGTCTGAATCACCTGTGCAAATTCCTGCCGGATCGTTGGATCACATACGATCGTCCCTCGTTTTTTACGTTTTTCTAAATATCCCTCATCCACTAAAATCTGTACCGCCTTACGGATCGTCGGTCGGCTGACGTTGTAGATCTCAGCTAATTCGTATTCATTTGGTATGATGCTTCCTTGCTGGTAAACTCCACTTAAGATCTTATCTAATAAATCTTTTTTTATATCTAAATAAAATGCTCCCATTTTATACTCTCTTTCTTTTTTCTTTCACTTTATCGGATTTTTTATTTTATGTCAATTTATTTTCTTTTATTTCATTTACATAATATTGACATAATGATTACATAATGTTATATTATAATTAACATGAAACAAACATATCAGCAAAAACAGGAGGTTTTTATGAAATCATATACATTAGATGATCTTGCAAGAATGATCGATCACACAAATTTACATACGGATGCTTCTCCTAAAGACATGGAGGTCTTATGTAATGAGGCGAAAGAACATCATTTTGCCATGGTAGCGATCAATCAGGTGCAGTCTGGATTATGTGCAAAGTTACTGGAAGGAACGGATATTCATACAGGAGCTGCTATCTCTTTCCCATTAGGTCAGACAACAATTGCTTCTAAAGTCTTTGATACAAAAGATGCCATTGCAAATGGTGCAAATGAGATTGATTATGTTGTAAATCAGACAGAGGTCAAGGCTTCTAACTGGGATTATATCAAGGATGAGATGTCACAGATCGTTGCTGCCTGCCATGAAAAAGATGTTACTTGTAAAGTCATTTTTGAAAACTGTTATCTTAATGATGAGGAGAAGATCAAGCTTTGTGAAATCGCCAAAGCGGTGAAACCTGATTTTATCAAAACATCCACTGGTTTCGGTACTGGCGGTGCTACTTTTGATGATGTGAAATTAATGAAAGAGCATGTTGGCGATGCGGTAAAGGTAAAAGCTGCTGGTGGAATCCGTGATGCCAAGACATTTATGAAAATGATAGAGTGCGGTGCCCAACGTATCGGAACAAGTGCTGGTATCTCGATCGTCAAGGAATTTGAAGCTATGATGAAAGAACAAGGCGTTTCCACACTTGAGATCTAAGGCAATTTTTTAGGAGGTATTTTATGAATCAGTTTAACTGGGATCAGGCTTTTACTTTGGATTTTGATCTAAATAACGGACTTTCCAAGCACGCAGATACTACAAAGCGTTATCTTTCCCAGATGAAAAATATGTATCAGGATCAAAAAGCTGTTGAAGAAATTCTTAAACACGAAGACCCTTTGATCTATGAGTTTTATGAACTTGGATGCCCAGAGCGTGCCGGTGATCTTGCATTCGGCACAACGATGATCCATCCTGGGAAGATTGGAAATGAATATTATATGACGAAAGGACATTTTCATCAGATCGTAGACACTGCCGAAGTTTATTATACATTAAAAGGCGAAGGGTATATGATGCTTGAAAGCCTTGACGGTGATTGGCGGGTTGAACGGATGGAGAAAGGAAAAGCATTGTATGTTCCCCGCGGATATGCTCACCGCACCATTAATACTGGAGATGAAGTCCTGACTGCTTTTTATGTATTTGATGCAGATGCAGGACATGATTATGGAACGATCGAAACCAAAGGATACCGCCATATTGTTTGTGAGATCAATGGCGAAGTAACTTTACTTGACAATCCAAGATGGTAATGTGATTTAAAAAGAGAGAAAATCCAGACATTTAGAATTTGTATCTTCTAAATGTCTGGATTTTCTTTATTAAAAGGTATTAACAGCTATTTTTGCACATGCAGTAATTGATGTGCTTTATGACTTCCCGGTGATCCAAAGTATTCATCATACAGATGTTTGATATCTGGATTCTCGTGTGAAAATCTCAAATGGGCTGTCTTATCTAGGAAGTACAGGTTAGATCCACGGTCAGATGCCAGTTCTTTTCCTTCATGGATCGGCTGTCCGCCTCCACCTACACATCCGCCTGGACAGGCCATGACTTCTACAAAATGATAGTGTACTTCTCTCTTCTGGATCGCTTCCATCAGATTTCTTGTATTCTGAAGTCCACTCACAACTGCGATATCTATCGTATTGCCAGCAATCTCAAATTGGGCTTCTGTCCATCCGTTTTTGTTCACTCCACGAATCTGTTTAAATGCATCTACTTCTGGATTCTTTCCTGTGATCAGGTAATACGCAGAACGCAACGCCGCTTCCATAACTCCGCCAGTTGCTCCAAAGATCACTCCTGCTCCGGTTCCCTCAGTAAATGGAGTATCAAAGGCTGCATCTTTTAATGTCTTTGGATCAATATGGTCAGCACGGATCAGACGGTCCAATTCTCTTGTTGTTAACACACAGTCAACTCCATGTCCTGCAAACTCACCATGGAATAATGGTTTCTCTCTTTCATCCTTCTTCGCAACACATGGCATAATGGATAATGCAAAAATACGGTCTGGGTCGATGTTCATCTTCTTTGCAAACGCAGTCTTCATCACTGCCCCAAACATCTCCTGTGGAGATTTGGCAGAAGATAATCTGTTTACCATCTGTGGATACTGAGATTTGATGAAACGTACCCATCCTGGACAACAGGATGTAAACATTGGATACATATCAAGATCTCCATTTGTAAATCTCTCGACAAATTCCGTTCCTTCTTCCATGATCGTAAGGTCTGCTGAAAATGTTGTATCAAATACATAATCTACACCGATCCTTCGAAGTGCATCTACGATCTTCTCTACTGTTGCTTCTTCTCTTGATAATCCAAGACTTTCTCCCCATGCAGCACGAACTGCTGGTGCGATCTGTGCTACCACGATCGTATCTTTATCTTCTAATGCACGATATAATTTGTCTGTATCATCTCGTTCACGTAATGCTCCTGTTGGACAATGTGTGATACACTGTCCACATAATGCACAATCTGCTGTTTTGATATCTCTGTTTTCTGAAACTCCAACTGTTGTTCTTGCTCCAGTTCCAGATACATCCCAGATATGCATTCCCTGAATCTTGTCGCATACTTGTATACAACGCATACATTTGACACATTTGCTTGCATCACGTACCAATGGATATCTTGTATCCCATTCTTCAATACAGATCTCCTTCTTATAAGGGCTGTCTACAATATTCAGATCATTAGCAACCGTCTGAAGTGTACAATTTCCGCTTCTTACACAAGTTGCACATTGTGCATCGTGCTGGGAAAGGATCATCTCTACCGTATGTTTTCGGTTTCTGCGTACTTTCGGACTGTTGGTATAGATCGTCATTCCTTCTTCTACCACGTTATTACAGGATGTTACCAGATGATCCTGTCCTTCAATTTCTACAACGCAGACTCTGCACGCTCCAATTTCATTGATATCTTTTAAATAACAAAGCTTTGGAATCGGTATATGAATGGAGGCTGCTGCTTCCATGATCGTTGTTCCAGAAGGTACAGCGATCGTGTGGTTATCTATTGTAATATTTACCATTTTGTATCCCTACCTCCTTTGAAAATACCATAACCGAAGTGGTCACAGCGAAGACATCTTCCTGCCTCCTGGCATGCTTCTTTCTCTGTCATACAGTTTTCGACTCCTTCAAAGTCTTTAACTCTCTCTCCAGCTTCTCTCTCTGTAAGATTAACTCTTCCACATGCTGGTTTATCTTCTAACTTAGGTTCTGGAATTTCAACATCTGCTGTGATTTCATGATGATATCCCAGATATTCATCGATATTGGCTGCGATAACTTTACCTGCTGCGATCGCTGAAATAACTGTGGATGGACCTGTCGCACAGTCTCCACCTGCAAATACTCCTGGCATCTCTTCGAATCCACCAAATTTCTCTACGTTGATCTTTCCTCTCTGTACGGGAACTCCTGCTTCTTCGAAGTGCTGATATTCGATATCCTGACCGATCGCTACGATCAGTGTCTGACATGGGATAAATACGTCATCTTCCCCTGTTGGCTTTACAGATGCTCTTCCACCTTTGATATTACTGATCATCTGTGGTGTTACCCATATACCTTTGACATTGCCTTCTTCGTCTTTTTCGATTCTTGAAGGTGCCATCAATGTCTTGATCTCAACACCTTCTGCTTCTGCTCCTGAAATCTCATCTGGAAGTGCTGTCATATCGGCAACTCTTCTTCGATATACGATGCTGACTTTCTTCGCACCTAATCTTACAGATGTACGAACTGCATCCATGGAAACATTTCCACCACCGATCACGGCAACTTCTTTTCCTTCCAGGCTTTCCTGTGTTCCGTATCCGACATTTCTTAAGAACTGTACCGCTGAAATAACGCCTTTGGCATCTTCGCCTTCTAATCCTAACTTCTTATCTGTGCTTGCACCGATCGTGATCAGTACAGCATCGTATTTTTCTTTTAAATCCACAATGGAATAATCTTTGCCGATAGCTTTTCCACAATCTACTTTGACTCCTGTGTCTAAGATTGCCTGAATATCATCATCTAAGCGTTCTTTTGGCAGCCTGTAGTTTGGAATTCCATAACGTAACATTCCTCCAAGTTTTGGAAGCATCTCATATACGGTTACCTGATGCCCCATCAACTGTAAGAAATATGCTGCACTTAATCCACCTGGTCCACCACCTACAACGGCAATATTCTTCCCTGTAGATTCTGCACATTCTGGCGGTGCAACGTATCCTGCTGCATCTGCTGCCATACGTTTTAATCCACGGATATTCACCGCATCATCGATCATATTTCTACGGCATAATGCTTCACATGGATGCTCGCAGATAAATCCACATGTTGTTGGAAATGGATTATCTTTTCTGATCAGACGGATCGCATCCTCATATCTTCCTTCACGCACCAACGCAATATATCCCGGAATATCCACTCTCGCAGGACATCTGGATACACATGGCACTGGCTGCTTTAACGTACTTAAGCATCGATGATACATGATATGTTCTACATAATCATCTTTAAATCCAATGGCTCCTTTGTATACCATATTGGCTGCCTCATAGCCGATCGCACAATCTGCAGATTCCATAATGGATTTTGCTGTTTCATGTATCTCTGTTAAAGTTCGGATCGTTGCTTTGCCATCTAAAACATCAGTGATCAGATTCTTTAACTGTCCAAGTCCTACACGACATGGAACACACTTTCCACAGCTCTGTGCATGACAGATCTCCAAAAATGCTCTGGACATATCAACCGGACATAACCCTGGCGGGCTTGACTCGATTCTTCGTTCCAAATCCTTATAAAGACCTTCCACAACCAGCTGTGCCTGGTTCGGAGACCTTAATTCCAAACGACTCATGACTCATCCTCCTTAATTCCTCTATATCAGTATATTGACTCTCATTATACGCACATTTTTCGACAAATTCAAGCGTTTTTTGTGCAATTTGTACGTTAATTTCGTAACAATTCGGTTCATTTTTGTGTATAATCACGTTAATTTTGTAACAATTTTAAGTTGTATGAGTTGAAGGTCATCGAGTATTTAGAGAAAAAATAAAAGATAGCATGTGAGCAACACGAATTCCATTGACGGAATTCGATCGTTGCTCACATGCTATCTTTTATTTTTTCTCTAAATACCTGAAGACTTTCAATCATAAAATTAAGAAAATCCAGCTGATGAATGTATGTTAGACGCTATTACATATATGCACGCCTATTCACAAAACCAGAATCTAATATGATACAATGATTCCTCCATCGCATGCATACAAACTGCTGACTCCTTTAGTATCTACAATATCAACGTCTTCTGCGTGTAAGTGCTTCTTGATCAATTCTTTCACGTAAACAGCTCTCTCGTAGCAATTGCAGTGTGAAATGACGAATTGTCTTCTTGTGAGATCTCTTCCTTCGCTTCCCATGTGTTCTACCATCTTCGCGAGTGCTTTCTTCATTCCTCTTGCCTGGGCTGCTTTCTGGATCACGCCGTCTCTTGTACCGATCATGACTGGTTTGATATTTAATGCACCGGCGATCGTTGCAGATAGTCTTGATAATCTTCCGTTCTTTCTTAGTACTTCTAGTGTCTCCAAAACAAAATATGTTCTAAGACTTGTTGTATACTCTTCAATCTTATCAACCACTTCTTCAAATGGCATTCCCTGACTTGCATATTCGTTGAGCTTACGTGCGATCAGAACCTGAGTCGTAGCGGCTCCTCTGGAATTCACTACATGAATATTCTTTGTTCCGTTCTCTTCTTCATATAGATTCTTTCCTAAAACTGCACTGTTGTATGATCCACTTAATTCTGCAGATAATGTTACCACATATATATCATCTGCCTTGGAATATGCTTCCATATAACTCTCTGGTGCAGGGCATGCTGACTTCACAGCCTCTTTACTTGCTGCAACCTTTGCTAAGAAATCTGCCTGATCAAATGTTTCATCATCTATGATTTCTTCTCCATCCACTAATAATGTCAGGGGTACTAAAGTATAACATCCTTTTTTTAAATCTTCTTCTGTCAAATCCGTACAGCTGTCACAAACAATATGAAAACTCATATTCGTATCTCCTTTTTACAACTTTCTTATCTGGTATTCATTACTACTTATTCTAACATATATCTACGCAAAAAGAAACATGCAAACAAAGTTTCTTTTAAGTTCCCGAAGTTTGTGAAAAATTTTACAGGTACTTTGTTAAAAATCTTTCTTTCACTTCCTGATCCCACGCTTCTTCCAAAGTCTTATCCAGTACAAATGTCTTTCTGGACACTCCTGATGTACACTTTAATCCCTGTCGGTCGTATAAAATGTTGATAAATAATCCTGCTATTTCATCTTCTCGGACTGCAAGATTATATTTGGCAAGAAACTCTGGAGAAAGATCTGGTTTTAACATCATCACAAATTGAAAAGACAGCGGTGTCTTCTTCCCTTTTACGAGAGAAAATATTTTTTCTTTCTCTTCTTCCCATGTTACATATGGATATTGTTTCATCTCTTTCCATTCTTCTGTATCATAAAATTCTTTTAAGATCTTTCCATCAAATTCATACGAAATGTTCATGGACAGTTTTCCTTCGCTCATCAAGAAATCATCAAAAAGATTTCCCCCTAAAAAACCTGCCATAAACTTCTTAATATTTTCAATTTCGATCATAACCATAGGCATATTCTCCTGACTAAAAAATGGAACCCTGCCTACTCACAGGGTTCCATTTTATTGTATCTTTCTTTGGTTCTTTTTTCAACCGGTTTTACTGTCCAAAACTATAATACTGGCTGTTAGAACTTTCATTATTATAATTATTGTTGTAACTATTGCTGTTATTACTATTGCTATTGCTGCTGTTACTGCTTGTGCTTGGTGCATCTGATTTCTTTCCAAGAGTAACTGTCAGTGTCTTCTTCTCATAAGTACCCATCTGATTCTGACGTTTTACAACAACTTTAACTTTCTTGCCTGCTTTCAGGTTTGAAATCTTTTCTTTTAATCCATCCATTGTAGAAACATTGCTTCCATTAAAGGATACTATCACATCTCCTGCACTGATGCCTGCTTTCTGGGCTGGGGAACTCTTGATCACCTGCTGTACATAAACACCAGATGGCATATCAAACTGGCTTGCCATAGAGCTGTCGATCGTCTGACCTGATACACCTAAATATGCCTGTTCACTCTCACTTGTTGCCTCATTCTTGATCAGTTTATTGATGATCGGTTTTGCTGTATTGATCGGAATCGCATATCCCATTCCTTCTACATCTTCTGAAGAATATTTAACTGTATTAATACCAATTAATTCACCTTTGCTATTTAATAAAGCACCACCACTATTTCCAGGGTTGATCGCTGCATCTGTCTGGATCAGTGTCATTGTCTTGTCTGTCAACTGTACCTGACGATTTAATGCACTGATATAACCACCTGTGACAGACTGTCCATATCCTAATGCATTACCAATTGCGATCGCTCTTTCTCCTGTCTGTAATTTTGAGGAATCTCCTAATGTGATCACTGCGATCTTCTTTAAGGTAGAAGATTTCATGTTCTTTGTATCTACTTCTACAACCGCTAAGTCCGCATCGCTGTCAGTACCACGAATGGTTGCACTTGCACTCTTTCCATCCACAAATCCTACGGATAAAGATTTGGCATCTGCTACGACATGGTTATTTGTAACGATTAAAATCTTACCATCTTTCTTGCCAATGATGATACCTGAACCAACACCTTCGGATTCACTGCTTTGTGTCTGTCCAAACCAACTCTGGCTTGTTGTCTCGAACTTTCCTGTGATCGATACGATCGATGGCATAACATTTTTTGATACGCCTGAGAGGTCATTACTGCTGGTACTTGAACTGCTGCTTGTTGTCTTCGTTGTTGCAAGCTGTGTTGCACCATTTCCAATGCCTGCTCTGCTAAATCCATATGTGACTCCCTGCATCACAAGCCCTGCGATCAATCCAAAAGCTACTGCAGATGCTGCTAATTTTGCAACATATTTTCCTCTGCCGCCATTTTTGTTTTTCTTAGGATTGAAATGGTCGTTCGCTTCCTCCGCTCTCCACTGCTCGGAAGTCTTCCACTGTCCATCCTGATTTGTATTATATTCACTCATGATTAATTCTCCTTTCGATCCTGATCTTTTGTTTCGACCTTTATCTTTTATGAGATAAATATATCTTATAAATGTGTAAAAACTGTGATTAATATGTTACTAAAAAATGATTTCCTCTTTTTTCTCATTTTTCGTGAAAATGATGAGAGTGTCAATAAGTACAAAATACAAAAATAAGAAAAAGTTAAGTCATTTGTCATTGTATGATCTCTTTTTATCCCTTATAATAGAAGGAAGTGAAAAAGGAGTATTTATCATATGATCAAACAAAACCAAACTTACTTAAACAGACTGCATGTCGTGATGGATGCTGTCTGCATTTATTTTGCAGGATTTGCAGCATGGTATATAAGATTTAAATGCACGATCTTTGGATTCTGGCTGAATCAGGAGATTTTCGATCTCAACCGCTATTATCCAGAGTTTTATCAATATCAGAAACCGCTGATCAGCTCTTTAATCCTGTTATTGTTATTGTATTCGTTCTTTGGTCTTTATACACCAAAGCGTTACCAGCGAGGTTCCAAGGAACTTGTGAATCTGGTCAAAGCGAATCTGATTGGACTTGGACTTTCTGCATTTGTGATCACTGTATGGCAGATTCAGAACTTTCCTCGTTCTTTATATCTGTTATTTTATTTATTTAACTTTATTTTTGGTCTTTTATCCAGATATATCATACGCAGGATTTTGAAAACGAATCGTAAGAAAGGACGCAATATCAAACATACGGTATTTATCGGTTTCAGTACTTCAGCAGCTGCATATATCGACCGCATCAAATCAAATCCTCAATGGGGCTTAAAGGTTCATGGGATTTTTGATGATCTTGTCAGTGATAATTTTGAATATCGTGGAATCAAGAAGATTGGTACACTTTCAGATCTTGCCGCTTATCTTGAGAAGACATCTCTTGATGAAGTTGCGATCACTCTGAATCTGAATGAATACCATAAACTGGAACAGATCGTTGCGATCTGTGAGAAGTCTGGTGTGCATACAAAGTTTGTTCCAGATTACTATAACTTTATTTCCACCAACCCATACACTGAAGATCTGGACGGACTCCCAGTTATCAATATCCGTAACGTACCATTAACAAATACGATGAATAAACTGATCAAACGTCTGATCGATATTATCGGTTCTATCATTGCGTTGATCTTATTCTCACCGATCATGCTTATCGTTGCGATCCTTGTGAAGAAGAGTTCTCCTGGACCGATCATTTTTGCTCAAGAACGTATCGGTCTTGGGAATAAACCTTTTAAGATGTACAAATTCCGTTCCATGGGTGTACAGGACCCTAAGAAAGAGGCCAAAGAATGGACAACCAAGAACGATGTCCGTGTTACACCTGTTGGGCGTGTGATCCGTAAGACAAGCCTTGATGAACTTCCTCAATTCTGGAATGTATTAAAAGGCGATATGAGTCTGATAGGGCCACGTCCAGAACGACCTTTGTTTGTCGAGAAATTTAAAGAAGAGATTCCTCGTTATATGATCAAGCATCAAGTTCGTCCAGGTATTACTGGATGGGCTCAGGTCAATGGATTCCGTGGTGATACTTCCATCCGAAGCAGAATCGAGCATGACCTGTATTATATTGAGAATTGGTCTTTGGGACTTGATATCAAGATATTATTTCTTACATTCTTTAAGGGATTTGTCAATAAAAATGCATATTAAACAGCAAGAAAAGGATGGAGTTTTTCATCCTTTTTTCTGTACAAACTTAACTATTTAAGGAAATCTGGAGGGATACATTATGACAGCACAGCATACAAAACATGCCAAACACACAAAGCGAAAACGAAGAAGAAGATCTCCACTTCGGATCTTGATCATTCTCATTCTTGTGATCGCTGTATTAGTCGGACTTACGCTTTCCACAGTTCACAAAAAACTTGGGAAAATATCAACAAAAAGTCTTGATCACAGCCAGCTTGTCACTGTAAACAAAGACAGCAATATGACTGACTATACCAACTATGCTTTTTTCGGAATTGATTCTCAGACTGGAAGTATGTCAGATCGTGGAAACCGTTCTGATTCTATCATAGTTGTCAGCATCAACAATTCAACCAAAGATGTCAAACTGTTATCGATCTATCGTGATACATATGTAAGTATTAATGGAAAATACAGTAAGATCAACGCCGCTTATTCTTGGGGTGGTCCAGAGCTTGCGATCAGCACGATCAATCGTAATCTTGATCTGAATATTGAAAAATACGCAACTGTAAACTTTAAGATTCTTGCTGATATCGTTGATGCTGTTGGCGGAATCGAAGTAAAAGTCGATAAAAGCATCTTAAAGAATTTAAATGCTTATATCGGTGACATGAATCGTATCAACGGTGGACATTCTCCAAAACTTTCTTCTGCCGGTACTTATACTCTGGATGGAAATCAAGCCGTTGCTTATTCCAGAATCCGTTATACCGCTGGCGGTGACCTTGCAAGAGCCGGAAGACAACGAGAAGTCCTTCAGAAGATTTTTGACAAAGCCAAGAAAAATCCTTTGAAGATGATGTCTGTTATGGATGAGATACTTCCTCAGGTAAAGACAAATATGAGTCAGGATGAATTGTTTGATATGTTCTTATCTGTTTTCAAGTATGACATCAAAGATCAGCAGGGATTCCCTTGGGACCAGAAAGAACTCCGTTATTATGGTACTTATTATGGATTCCCTACAACATTGAAAGAGAATGCGATCCGCGCACATAAATACCTCTTTGGTACATCGGATTATCAAGTCAGTGATGAGCTTAGCCGTATCAATCAGAAGATTATTTATCGTGCTGGATATTAATCCTGAATATCAACTCAAAATGCAAAAAAGAAGCTCTTGATCTATGGATTCACTCATAGATCAAAAGCTTCTTTTTATTTTATATTCTTCAAGATTCCTAACAATGTTTCTCCAACCATTCCCTGGCCTTCTTTGCAGTAAAAGAAATCCCTTGCCTGCCTTCTGACCTCTTTAAAATGATCTTCGCCTTGTACCAGACGTTCGAATTCTTCCATCAAGGCTTCAAATGTCTCTGCCTTATATCCCGGAGCCGCCTTCTCATAATCGCAATACATACCACGATCATGCTCCAGATAATCCTGATAATCAAAATTATAAAAGACTACCGGCCGGTCCAGTAATAGATAATCTATATATGTGCTTGAATAATCTGTAACCAGAATATCCGTATCCATTAATAATTCCTGAATATCCATGGATCTCTCTGTGATATCTGTTATATTAGAATACATGGAGAAATCTACTTTCTCATCTTTATGATAAAAATGGCGCCGGATCACGAACAAAATATCATTTTGGATACACCAATCATTGAGCACTTTAAAATCAAAATGTTCTTCCAAAGGAAATGCCACTTTACCTTCTTTCCTGTGTGTCGGCGTATATAAGATGACTTTCTTTCCTTTTGCCGCTTTTGATAACTGATGAGAAGCATGAAATTTTCCACTTTGATCATAGAATATATCATTCCTTGGCTGTCCCAATGTTATGATATGACTCTTTAATCTTCGAAATGCACTTTCATAGATCGGTGCATAAAAATCACTTGTTGCTACTACATACTCTTTTCCTAATGGGATTTCCTGAATCATTCTTCGGATTTTCTGACCCTTGCTATCCCAATTCTTGACCTTATCATCATCATAGCCAACTTTCTTTAATGGAACCCCATGCCAAAGATTTAAGAATACTGCTCGTCCCATAAATGTATGATTTACATCACTGATCCCATTGCAGACTACCACGTATTTGGCCCGAAGCTGCATTAAAATCCCTTTGAAACTGTCAAACATATAAGCTTCATATCCAAGCTCCTTGACTTTTCTGCAAACTGATTCATTCTTCGTGATCCATATCGGACGGATCCCTTTATGCTCTTGTGCTTCTAAAAACAGATATTTTGGATTATCTGCAAACTGTTCTCCAAGCCATGCTCCAAAGATATATATCTTTCTGCTTCTTGGAAATAAACACGAGAGAAACATGATCACATATTTTCCTGCAAGTCCTAATGCTTTTTTCATAAATATTCCTATCCCCAAAGCCACTGCATCAGCTTTCGGATATTTCCTTCCTTTAATACGTGATGATTTTTATAAAAACTCAATCGTTTGATCTTTCCTTTATAATACAATTCTCCATAACTCTCAAGAAGTTCATAAACATCCAGATTATCAATCTCTTCCCCATATGTCTCAACAAATCCCTGCATCTGCTCCATAGATTCAATCATCATACGGCGATAGCTGTTCTTTCCTTCTTTGAGACGATGATACAAAAAGACGGGATTCTTTGCATCTTTCGCACCAACAGAATTATTACCATGCTGACGGTAATACATCGTTGGCTCATTTACAAAACCAATCTTGCCAAACACTTTCGCGATCAATGCCGCCCAATAATCATGCATGATGATCTTAGACATCGGTAACGGCCGTAAAAAATATTGTTGCAGACAACGATTGATCATCATCGTACACCCTGTCACAGAATTTTGTACCATCAATTGATTCAATACAATTCTCTTTGGAATATTCGCATACTGAAAGAATGACTCTGCAACCATCTCTAAGTTATGATCTGCAACTGACAGATCTGAATGAACCAAGATCGGTGTTTTCTCTCCATATCTTGCCTCTAACGCTTCCATCTTCTGTAATGTCAGATAAATCTTATCTGGTTTCCACACATCATCCTGATCACAAAACATAAAATACGGTCCGTAAGAATTTTGGATCAGTGAAATAAAATTGTCTTTGGCACTTCCCTGTGGCGGATCATTCTTAATGATCGTCACTTGTTCCGGATATTGTTTACTGAATTCTTCAAGAATGCTGATCGTACCATCCGTAGAACCATCATCACCCACGACCAGCTGCCAGTTTTCATAGGTCTGAGCTGCAATTGATTCTAACTGCGCTTTTAAATAATCCTCTCCATTCAATGTCGCTAACAGAATCGTTACCATATTGTTTTCAAACCTCCTGACTGTGTTATTGTTCGGCAGATTTCTATCTGCTTACCTTCTTTATCACGTCAATGACCTTCTGTGAAGCATGTCCATCATCTATGCCATTGAATTTATCATGATAATTCTTATATTTTTCTTTCCAACTATCTTCATTATATTCTTTAATATCTTTGATCAACTGATCTGTATCTCTTGAAATCGGCCCTGGAATATCATTGACAAAGTCAAAATAAAATCCTCTCAGATTCTCCTTGTAGTCTTCCAGATCATATGCAAAGAATAACATCGGCCTGTTAAGAATACTATAATCAAACATTACAGAAGAATAGTCCGTGATCAACATATCTGACACAAGGTATAACCATGCAATATCTTTTGTCTCGTCGAATGTATAAACGAATCCTTTATATGGTGTCCAATCAATCTTATCTGATACAAGATAATGATATTTTACAATGAATATATATTCATCTGATAATGCCTCCTTTGCTTTATCAAAATCTAGTTTTGAAGCAAATTTGTACTTTCCTTTCTCGCTATATTCATTATCTCTCCAAGTTGGAGCATATAATATGATCTTCTTATCCAATGGAAGTCCAAGTTTTTCTTTGTATTCTCTGATCTTAGCAGGAGAATTATCATTGATCAAAATATCATTCCTTGGATATCCGATCTGTAAGATCGGACGATCTTTAAATGCAAAACATGATCTGAAAATATCTGTAGAAAACTTATTCTGTGATACTAGATAATCCCAATCCTTACATGTTACTCTAAACTGTTCATGATAATTCTCAATATCCGTACTTCCACCCATATCCATTCGGTCCATATCAAGCGCAAGCTTCTTAAGCGGTGTTCCGTGCCATGTCTGAATGTATGTGATATGCTTCTTCTTACGCACATATAATGGCTGACGACTATCAAATACCCAGATTCCTGCTCTCATTAAATACCAAAAATATGGGAAATAGTTATTCCGTATCTTCTTGCATTTACCTGGAACTTCTATACTTGTATCAAAGAAAAACCAGATACATTCATATTCTTGATCAAGGCCTTCTCTTACCATCTCTTCATAGATGTATCTTGGATTTCCTGTATAGTTACGTCCATTGCTGCTCTGAAATATAATCATCTTTTTATTTACTGGAATCAGATATGTTAATACTTTATATATCTGAATCGTAATATTCTTAATCAGTTGCTTCATACGTGCACTCCTATTTACTTACTTCAAAGAATGAATCTCTACGATTCTTCTTATCAAACATCATATTGTACTGAATCATACGATACTTCTGTATTATACCATAATATGGTGATCCTTTATCATTAATCTGATAAAATTTTCCATTCTTTCCCCAATATCCCTGCGATGTGATCGTTGGAACTTCTTTTCGAACCTCATTTAAAAATCTCTGATATCCTGTCATCTTTACTCCAGCTGTCTGGGTCAGGATACTTTGGATATAGTTCATGCTTGTCTTCTCTATATGCTGTTCTTTAATGTCATAATTGGCCCAGATCACGAATGGTACCTGATAACGCTTCATCATCTGTTCGCTGCTCCAAGTCTGATATTGACCGTTTGTGATCTTATTCATAAATTCATCTGTCAATCTTGGCTGATGATCTCCTAAAAATAAAATGATCGTTGGCTCTTTACATTTTTCAAAATAACTTGTCAGCTGTTTTAAACTGTCATCTGAATATTTGATCAGATTTAGATATCTGTTGGCCTCAGCATCATATTTGCTGCTTTCAATCTTGATCGGCTGTTTAAAGTTGGCTGCATCCTTATCATAAGGGCTGTGATTCTGGATCGTCATATTATACATATAAAATGGCTGATCTGTCTTCTTACGATTCTTTTCATATTCAGAAATAATGCGATCTACATTTGCCTCATCAGAAATATACTCTCTAACCCTTTTTACATTCTTAGGAAAGTCAAATTTATCAATAAAATCCGCAAATCCAAAATCTTTATATACAGCTGGTCGATTATAATTATACGGATTGAACGGATGCATCGCTTTATTTCCAGAATATCCTTCTGCCTTTAGATTACTAACTAGTGAAGGCATCTGCCCATGAATATAAAGCTGAAATGCTGTCGTTCCAGCTGATAAAAACCCAAGAGTATTTCCTGTCAACAATTCAAATTCTGTATTCGCTGTCTGACCACCTACAATCGATGCATACGTATATCCTGTCACACAATTCTTCTTCAAACTATGGAAATAGGGCATATAATCTTCATTCGTCTTAAAATCTCCCAGCACCTTAATATCTGCGAATGTTTCATTGACAACTGTTATGATATTCGGATATTGCTTTGCTGTACTTTGCTGTTCATTCGCTGATTTCTTTTCATTTTCCTGAATGATCTGATCAACCTTCGCTGTTGTATATCCTTCTGGCTTCTTCACGACCGCATATCCAACACTTCTTGCAAATGTCAGCACGCCTCCATATTTTTGATAACTTTCCATTGGACGGAACATACGAATATTAATCTGGTGCTCTTCCATAAAATCAGACAGTATGATCTGATTTGTGAACAATCCGCATCCTAAGGCAACAACAATAAATCCTGCAATGTGAAATACTCTTTTTTCTATAACCTTTACCTCATGAAGTCTTAAAAATGTAAAGAAAAATGCCATACAGACCAAGATCACACTATATTGTTCAAACGTCAATTTGAATGTATAATTACCCATCACGCTAGTAGCCGTCTGTACTGTTAAAATATCTGGTGCCATCATCGGAATCCCGCGAAATTCATATACAACACATACAACTACCGCAAAGATAAACAATACAAATGGTACGATCACTGATCCAACTCTGATGCTGTTCGTCAAAAATATGATCAGCAGATCCACCAAAATGATCATTGCAAGACTTAGAACGATCCAAAGTGGCTCTTTCTGATAGAACTGTGTCGGCGGAAATGCACACTCTGCTTCATTGATCAAAAATTCTGACAAGATCCATCCCATAACTGGTGCGATCACTCCAAGAATGATCACAAAAGCCCTGTCAACCTTCTGACTCAAACGAATGTCGCAAACTGTTACAAATACCATCCAAAAACATGCCAAAAATACAAATCCCATACGTTTCAGGTAAAAATCAGTCTGCACATGATACATTGGCTTATTTGATAAAAAGAATCCAAGCAATGCAAACACGACCAGTAATTTTAAAACTGCGGTAACTTTATATCTCTTTTTTTCACTTTTAAAAATATTGCTAATTTCTATAAACTGCATCAAAAACTAATCCTTTCATCTATAGCATTATCTTAAATTCTTTTTGTTTGATAACGCAGAAAAGAAGAATTCCGTCTCTAGCCGTTCATAACCTCTATTGTCAACGAAATTCCTCTTATATCTTAATTCATAACTCTTGCTATTTATTCGCTGTTGTTCCGTTTAATCCAAGATCCTGTTTGATCTTTGTTGTAGAAATTCCTTCTGTTCTTGGAAGATATACGACTTCACAGTAATCTTTTAAGAAATCAAACTTACCTTTCCAGTCATCTCCCATAACAAATGTATCTACATGATATTCTTTCACATCGGAAATCTTCTGATCCCAATTTTCTTCTGGAATCACAAGATCCACATAACGAACTGCTTCTACCAGTTTTTTTCTTTCTTCATAACTGAAATAACATTTTTTCTGTTTTTCATTCCAGTTAAACTCATCTGTTGATACAACTACAATTAAATAATCACCTAATTCTTTTGCTCTGCGCAATAAATTGATATGTCCCGCATGCAGTAAATCAAATGTTCCATATGTGATCACTTTTCTCATATCACACCTCCGTGTCTTCTATCTTACTTTGTTTTCTCTTCGTATACTTTACTTACTTCTTCAATCGATCCATGAGAAATGATCTTTCCTTTTTCAAGTAGGATTGCCTTATTACATAATCTCTTTACCTGATCTAAAGAATGAGATACAAATAATACTGTAACTCCCTTGTCAAACATACTCATGATCTTTGCTTCACTTTTCTTTCGGAATTTCGCATCTCCGACAGATAATACTTCATCCAGGATCAAGATATCTGGTTCCACTAATGTTGCAACAGAGAATCCAAGTCTTGATTTCATACCTGAAGAATAGTTCTTAACTGGGACATCTATAAATTTGCCCAGTTCTGAGAACTCTATGATCTCATCTAACTTCTCATCTAAGAACTTCTTTGAGAATCCAAGAACTGCTCCATAAAGATAAATATTCTCACGTCCTGTATACTGTTGATCAAATCCAGCACCTAATTCAAGCAATGGAGCGATCTTCCCCTTGGCTGTCACAGTTCCTTCCGTTGCTTTTAATACCCCTGCAATAACCTTTAACAGCGTACTCTTTCCAGCTCCATTCAATCCAAGGATTCCAAGTCGATCCCCTTTGTTAAGGGTAAAATTAATATCTTTTAATGCCCAGAATTCATTATATGAAATCTGATGTTTCAATAACTTGATCACATAATCTTTCAGATCATCAACCTTTTCCTGACTTAAGTTAAACTTCATTCCAACATGTTCAACTTTCAATACTTCTTTCTTTGCCATGATACCCTCCTAAATATGCAGAATGAATTCATCTTGCTTCTTATAGAAGAAAATCAATCCTACAATAACACTTACGATTGCAAACACGATGGATGCAGCTAAAAACTTCATATTCATCGGCATACCAAAAACAGCCTGTCTAAAATTATGGATCAAAAGATATAATGGATTACATTTTAAGATCCATCCAAAACCTGATTTTAATAACTTCTCTGGTTTGTAGAAAATTGCTGAAGCATACATAATAATCATTAATCCTACAGACCATAAATATTCTAAGTCTCTAAAGAATACTGCCATCGTAGATAGGATCATTCCAACTCCAAAAGCTGTGATCAGTAATAAGATCAATGGAATGATCGCCTGTGCCAGATAAATGGTTGGATATACCTTCAAAACAATAGATACTACTACCAACACGATCAAAGAGATAGCAAAAATAATATAATTAAACAATACACTGGATAATGGATAAATATATTTTGGCACATATACTTTCTTGATCATTCCTGCATTCGTCCTGATCGCTTTCATCGCACCATTTGTCGCAGATGAAAAGAAACTATACATCAAACGTCCACATAAGATATATACTGGGAAATGTGGATCCTTGTTTCCAAACAATGTACCAAATACTACACTTAGTACGATCATTGTCATTAACGGTTCTAACAGTGTCCATAAAATACCTAAATATGATCTTCTGTATTTTAACTTAACACCTTTCTTTACAAGTTCCCATAAAAGGAATCTGTACTTTTTAAAATTTTCAATATAAGATTTCACTGTACTTCTCCATTTTGATATTTTTAATTTACACCTTGCTATTATACTATTCCTTAACAGATTATTCAACTATCTAAAATCTTCCGATCAAAAATTTAGCTTTTGTATTAACAAATGTTATTATTGAGTATTCAATGATCATCACAAGGATCATTGCCCCAAGGCAGTCAATATAATATCTCCATGCCATGATCCCTGGCATTCCTGATATGATCTTCCATCCTGCAGTTGCAGTAGAAATAATATAAAACGGTCTTTGTGTACACATTAATATCAAAGAATTCTTTCCAAAATAATTCAGTATCGTAAACGGAATATAATCTTCAAGAAATTCAAAGACAAATAGTGCTCCAAAAGATCCAATGATTCCTGTAACAAAAAATAGTGGTGGTTGAATACCTAAAGACATATTATTTAAATCTACACCATTATTTTGCTGTGATAAAAAGATATTTCCAATTGTAAATACCAGTCCAATCATAAATCGGATTTCTCTGGATGTTACTTTACTGAATAACATACATCCAATATGTCCTATCTCCAAAAACCATAATGCGATCAATGCTTTACTGATCGGTAAGATCAAAAATGATATTCTTTCAAATGTTAATGGATCCACTGAAATGATCAAGTGTCTGATAAAATAAGACTCCCAAATTCCAAAAACAGGTATCACGATCAATATCACGATCCTCATCCATTTCGGAAGATATTTGATAAGACAGAAAAACAGGATTTCCGCAATAAATAACACCGGTAAAAACCATAGTGCAAATGTTCCTCTTAATGTGATCGTTGCCAAAATATAAGATTTGATCGCCGGAATATCAATCCTGTGCTTCATGATCATCGTTGCAAATCGAAATCCAATCGACAAAATACTAAATAAGACATATGGCAGCATCAATGACTTCAATAACTTTACTGCATACCCCTTTAATGTCTGTGTCCGATAAGAATCTGCATACCGGATCAGATATCCGGCGGCAACAAAGAAAATTGCCATCTTGAATGATGCCGCCCATGTATCAACTGGATTACCAAGCTTCGTAATATGTCCCCATGTTACCATCAAGATTCCTAAGCCTTTACACAGATCTATATATTTTATTCTCCTCTTTCTGTCCATTTTAATATCCTTTGCTTATGATATATTCATACGTACGTTTACTGTTATCGTTATCACGATATTCAAAATAATAATCTTTTAATTTTGTATATTCTTCTTTTTCTTTAAATCCATTGTGAATATACTCTTCAATTCCATCGATCAATTTCTCATATTCTGTATAACGTTCTCCAAATAATTCATGCTCCATATCCAGATAACTTCCATGTGCCTGCATATACATATCATAATCAAACTGGTAGAATAATACTGGTTTATCAAGATAACATACATCCCAACATACACTAGAATAATCTGTGATCAGCATAGAACATTTCTTCATGATCTCATTTAATGGCTCTGTTCCAAATGGGATCAACTCAATGTTATCTCCACTGACATTAAACTCACTTAAATAATCTTTAAACTTTGGATGAATGTAAAAGATCAGTTTTACATCATTTTCTTTTAAGATTCTTGCAAGTTTCTGACTCTGTAACAGTTTCATGTAGTTTTTATAATAATCACTTGCCTTAAACTCTTCTGCACTCTTTTCTTCCAGCCATGATCTCCATGTCGGCATTGCAAGAATGATCTTTTCCTCTGGTTTTGAAGTATCTTCCAGAACATCCCATCTCGTAAATCCAAGAATCGGTGCATCTCCATCTTCATATCCAAAATTCTCTACAATGATCTTATGCTCAAATCTTGATGTCGTTGTAAAATGAGTCATAGGACTTGAACCTTTCATTCCAAAAATCGGATGTACACGTTTTAATGCTGTCACCCCATGCTGTAAAAACAAGATATTATGTTTTGAAATACGATTTGAGATCACATTTGGTTTTGCTCGCCATGTATATAAATGTTTCTTTGAATCAGAAGCTATATATAAATTGGCAACAAGTGAATATAAAATATGTCGAAAACTCATAAATGGAATCACATGTTTTCCATATTGCTTCATCTTATCATAATCAGCAGAATCTGTATCGAGAATATAATAAATATGCTGCTTCTTTTCTTTTGGAAGCTGCTCCATACAATATTTGAAGAAATAATATCCATTATCCTGCGCCATAGAGCAGAATTTTTCAAATACTAACCATACTCGTTTCTTTTTCCAATATGGTAATAACAACGTATAAACACCAAAAGCTGCTAATTCCTTGATCTTTACATCAAATCCATCATATTTTGATCTTGTACGATAAGTAAATGCCATTTTGCATGTGATCGTCGAATAAGGGAAAATAATATGCTCTTTATCAACATCACATTGATAATTCATCAGTAATAATTTTAATCTCTGCCATCTGCTCCAATATGCACTTACTCTTACTTCTTCTCCATTCTTCTCTGTTACAGCAAATACATCCCAAAACAGTTCTTCCAGTGATAATACCGACATATCAATCTGAGCATCAATAATATAATGATCACCCGACCTCGTTACTTTATATTCAAATGGATAATCGATCGTCTCCACTTTACTTCGATATGATAATATGACATTTTTAATTCCAGCTTCTTTGTTTTTATATTTCATTTTCACATGGACTTTTGAACCCTTGATCTTGAATTTCAGTACTTGTCCACGCATATTACGAACGGATAACTGTGCCTGATCTCCCATAAATACAGAAAATCTTCCATCTACTTCATTCATATAAGGAATCACACTTGTATCCGCAGGTTCGAATGTATTCTGATAAGTAATATCATGTTTCTTGATTCCTGTCATATATACAGAAGATTTATCTAATTCATCCATCACTTCTTTGCGTTTTGCATATTCTTTACGATCTACAAAGAAATATGGCAGTTTGTTACCATTTTCATCTTCTAATTCGATCATCAACTGATATCTTCCGTTCATATCTGCAATTTCAAGCGAAAGAAATTCATCAAAATATTCCTTGATACAATGATCTTTCCATTCTTTTTCTGTCAGATTCCTTGTATAAATGATCTGATTTTTCTTATTTACAAATAACAGTTTCTTTGGCTGGCCTTTCTTGCCTTCCTCAAACTTAATCTCCAAATGGTCTTCCATTACTCGCATGGATGCATTGATCATCTTTTTCTTATTGAAAGAAAATGTCTCTCCTGCTTCTCCATGATAATATTCTGTTTCAAACTTTGAATACACTGGAAGATCTGCAAAGCATCTCTTGATTTCTCTCTTATGAAGTTCTTTTCTGATCTTAGCACTCTTTCTTTTTAACACTTCTTCTGCATAGGTTCTTGGAAGTGTTCGTGTAATAAAAATATAATCAAAATCATCAAGATAATTATCATGTAAATGACTGCTTAATTCTGGATTGAAAAAACGTTTTTCAAAGATCACTACATCTTCATCTTTCTTAGCGATCTGTGCGATCGTATCGATCGTCTGTGCTGTTTTTACGTTTGGATAGTGCAAAACTCTTCGTTTCTTTTCTTTGTTAAAACTGTAATCGATCGTTGGCATATCGCACATATTTCCATGAAAAACAAGTTCTGCCATATTCTTTGCAGCATCAATAGAATCATACTGAATATATTTTTCTGTATATTCCATATCATTTTCATAAGAATCCTCGCGGAATGTCTCGTTGACCAGACAATCTCTTAATGCTTCCTTGTCATAGATCTTTCTAAATGGCAATTCTTTGATATCAAAATACATTCCTCTATCGTGCATATATTCTTCATAGTCATACATATATAATATGATTGGTTTTCTTGTAATCGAGTAATCAAAAAATACGCTTGAATAATCTGTGATCAGTGCATCAACACTATTTAAAAATTCATATTTGTCAACACCACTTGGAAATGGATAAATATGTTCATAATTATCCAGCTTTACAAACTTCTGCACAATTGGATGAAAGTTTACATATAACTTCTGATCATCCTTTAAATTCTCATCTAGATAATGTAACAGCTGATTGATCTCTCTGCTATATTCAGACGTGTTCACATCATGATTGCTCTGTCCACGCCATGTCGGCATATATGCCATCGTTGTATAATCTTCATTTCCAAGCTTCTTTGTCACCTGATCAGCTTTCTCATGATCCATAAAAATACTATTTCTTGGATATCCATTCATCACAACAGTTCCTGTATACAAAGCTTCCAGATTATAATCTTCCATGATCACTTTTCTTGTAAATTCATTTGGGAACATGATGTAGTTGGCATGTAAGAAGTTATGTTGCACATTATACATGGATTCAATTCCAAAACGCATTCGTTTTCCTAATGTCTTTAACGGTGTTCCATGCCATGTCTGTAGGTACACCTGTTCATCTCTTCGAATGAAATACGCCGGAAAAGAACTGTTATTGATCAGATACTTAGATGTTGCAAGTACTTTTACATATTTAAAATCTGCAATATCTACAAGTTCTACTTTCAATCCGATAGAATCAATAAATTTCTGATCTCGTTTCTTATCATTCGTCGCAAAATAGATCTTGAAATCTTTTGATTCCGGCATTTTCAAAAACTCCTGCAAGATCGCCAAGGATGAATCTGACACATCCTTGCCGTGAAATGACTCAAAGAGTGCTTGTTTTTCATTGATCTTGCCATGTTTATAATACCAGGCATAGATAAATTTCATCTTTGGAGTTTTTGGAAATAATCTTTTTACAAATCGAATAATTTTTCTTATTTTATCCATGTTTCCTTCTTAAACCTTTCAATGACCTTCTTAAAGATTGTTCTGCCTTATGGCATTGTTTATTTTTTATTTTCCCTGCATCATATTAAATACTTTTTCAGATGAATTTTCACATTCATATGGAATATATGTTTCATGGAATGCATCGACTCTCTGTTTTGAATTCTCAATCGTTTCATCCAGATGCTCAATCGCATCTAACACCTCATCAGACGTATATAGTAATGGTCCTGGTGCTTCTTTTTCGATATCAATATTAAATCCACGAAGCTTATCTCTATATTCATCCAGATCATATGTAAAGAATAACATTGGTCTGTCGAGAACTGCATAATCAAACATTACAGAAGAATAATCTGTGATCAGAATGTCTGTAATGATATATAAATCTTCAATAGATTCATAATCCGTAAGATCATACACAAATCCATCTGCTGGAACTCCTTTCCAACCTTTTGCTGAAAAGTGATGCAGTCTTAAGATCAATACATATTCATCTGAAAATTTTTCCTTCATCTTCTCAAGATCTAGCATTAATTCAAACTTATCACGCACTCTCCATGTTGGTGCATACATGATGACTTTCTTATCTTTTGGAAGTCCTAATTTTTCTTTTAATCTGCCCATTTCTTCTTCGTTATTAGAAGAATACAAAATATCTGTTCTTGGATATCCAGTATCCATGATCGTATTTTCAAATTTAAATGCAGATGGTGCAAGATCCGCAACAAACTTACTTTGCACGATCAGATAATCCCAACGTTTACACTTTCTAATATACTTCTTTTCTGATTTCTTTGTAGGGAAATCGCCTGGTACATCCAATCCAATTGTCTTTAATGGTGTTCCATGCATCGTCTGTACTTCAATCTGCCCTTTTCTCTTCTCATAAGAATCAGCAAAATTTACATTATTCACAAAGTATTTTGCTCTTGCCATATAATATAAATACTTCCAAGATAGTCTTCTGACTCTAACACCATTTCCCGTGATCGGAATGCATTCATCTTTTAATGACCAGATACACGTATAATCTGGATGATTCTTATCAATATATTCATATAAATATCTAGGGTTACAGCTAAATTTACTTCCCCACATAGATTCAAATACGATCCATTTTTTCTTTAATGGAAGAAGTCTTAATAACGGATATAAGAATCTGTTGACAAAAGCTCTTTTCTTCGCACTTCTTGTCAGGAATTCCTTGACCCTCAGCGTAGTAAAATACAGAAAATCATCTTCTGGATCAATAATAAATCGATATCTTCTTTCTTTCGTGTAGTATTTTTTATCAAAAACTTTATGTTCCCCACCAAGTGCACATACCTTCTGCTGTTCATTATTTTCATATAAAATAAACACCTGACGACGTCTTGCATAAAGATTCTTGATGATTTTTTCGTCCTTTAAACTTAAAGAAATGACTACTTTCTCCTCTTCTCCATGTTGATTCACGGATCCTGTTCCAAGAATAATCTTTTCTTCTTCTAATGGATCTTCGACATACAATGTTGCTCTCTGCCAGTTACCGATATTTTTGTTGATGATCTCAAATGAAAACTGTTCCTCATTCTGTTTTACATCTCGTATCACAGGTACTGCCTTTCGATTTAACAAGTAACATCTATGATCTCCTGATGTTTCTTCTACTAACTGATTCTTCTGGTTTTCTACAAAGATTCTCTTTTTCTTTTCTTTGTATACAGGAATAAATAAATTACCTTTTTTAACTGCAATATATCGTTTATTTTCTGGAATATCTGAAATATCCACAGAAACATCTTCCTGTGTTATAGCTGCTTTTAAGATTTCCGCATTATGTGCATCTTTCGCTTCATATAATGCATCAACTTTCTCAGAAAGTTTTAATCTTAACTGATCACCGTCCAATTTCATATCATTTAATTCGATATTGTTTTGTGAAATTTTTACTTTAAAATCATATCTGTAAGACTTGCTAAGTTCGATCAGCATATGATCTTTAAAATATGTTTTCTTGTCCAATTTATTGCCAAGAGATTTTAAGATTCCTCTTAAAATAGTTTCTTTCTTCCATCTGTCTCTCTCATAAGTTAATAATATATGGTATTCTCCATCAAGCTTTAATTCTCTGATCTTGGCTGCATCCAGTATGATCCGGTATCCACAACCTTTATAATTTGCTAAATGGATTTGTTTTGTCTCGTTATCAATTTTTAAGCCAAATTTCTTCTGTGCATATTGTGACTTAATACTTTGTATTTCCAGTGGAATCTTCTCTCCTGTACTTAAGCATACCAAATGTGCTGATAATTTTTGTACATTTACATTTGGCACAGATAATCCTCGTAAGAATACATATCCTTCGATCACACATTGCTCTTTCTGCCATGCCACATCATAAATCAATTGAGTAAGTCTCCACTGATCTAATGCCTCTGTCATATCTGCCTTATCACCAGTTACGATCGCTTTCGGGAATTTTCCAATATATTTGTTGCCCTTTTTCACGATCTTTAAATTCTTATAATTATCAACTTCATATTGACGCAGTTTTACTAATCGTTTTTCATCCAGATTCATCAAAGCCACATATTTTTCACGATATAAAACTGGTAACTTATCGATCGTTTCTAAAGGAATTGTTTCTTCTATATAATCTTTAATGATCTTCATCATCTCGAGTGTTCTGTTATCTGAAAGATAAATACAGTTGTTCACATAGATCATCAGATCAATATATAACCATTTATAATATTTTGCATCCCATAATTCTTGTTCTTTGACATTCTCCTCAAAGAATTTATCTACCATACGTAAAACGGTAATACGATCTCTCATATTCGTAAAGTCATCTGCTCTCTGCGTAATAGACTTATTAGCTCCATCACGAATTCTCCAACGATAACAGACATCCTGCACCATTGTCACATTATTAGCAAGATAATGCATAGGAATCGTTACTGGAATATCTTCATAGAGAATTCTCTCTGGAAATTCAAAATGATTACGATCCCAAAACTCTTTCAAAATTAATTTATTCCATGAGGTTGTATCATAAATCAGATCCGTATTGTCTGTAATATGTGTTTTATCGATATATTTTCTAAATGCAATTTCATGCAGATTCGATATATGGTCTTTCTTTGAGTCAAATCTCGCAACACTTCCAACTACCATCTCGCTATGATTTTTCTCTGCTGCAAGATACATTTTCTCGTATGCATCATCTGGAACAATATCATCTGAATCAAGAAAAATAATGTATTTTCCTTTTGCATACTTCACTCCTGTATTTCTCGCATTTCCAAGTCCACCATTTACCTGTCTTACATACTCAAAATGATCATATCGACTAGCAAATTTCTTGGCAATGTCTGTACTTCCATCTAAAGAACCATCATCAACCATGATGACCTGCAGATCCTCTAATGTCTGATCTACAACTGATTGCAGACATTCTTCCAAATATTCTTCTACGTTATAAATTGGTATGATAACACTTACTTTTATCTCTCTCATCACTTACTCCTATCTCTCTGGGAATTTCAATTCAATATCTCCTGGGATATTATAATACATCTTATAACGCCATACCCATGCTGGATTATATACATCTAAACCATAACAGTATGTATCTCCAAGCGGTATTTCCTTTAATTCAATCTTCTTCTCTCCTTGTTTTATCTGTGTTTGTATATATTGAAGTCTGTCATTCACTTGTCCATGAACAAAATAATATACACCAATATTTCCGATCATCACAAAGAAAATACACATCATGATCCCTGTGTTTAAATATCCTTTGCTTATCTTTAAAAATCCACTTCGTATACTATACGATAACAATACTCCAAGATATAAAACAAAAAAGATATATGTCACATAAAAACAACGAATTGCAATCGGACTTGCAACGATCAATGGTCCCATTAAAATCAGTTGTGACCATAAAATGATCTGAACGATCACCTTATCCTTAAAATCTGTAATAAACCATGCACTAAAAGCCACCAATGCTAAACAATACGTCGTTGCTATTACAGCCTGAGCTGCATTTCCCCATGCCAAATAATCTTTCCATATACCAAGATTCATAAAATTAAATATATAAAATGCTAAAAAACCACTGAACAGAAGCAAGAACAATCCTTGTCCTTTCTTCTTTCTCTTTTGAAGCAATATCAAAATCATTCCACATGTCACTATATTTAATAAATGATTTGGCATGATCCAATAGTTAATGATCGTGTCTGCGTATACCTTTAATGCAGAGGCAAACCATTCAAAGCTTAATTCAAACGCTGCGATCTCTTTTCCTGTTCCTTGTGATGTATGTGCCGCAGCCATACGATATGCGCTATTCGAGAACATCCAAAATGCACCAATACCAACCATGATCAAATGAAGTAACATTCCTTTATGCAGCTTCTTATATTGTACACCATAAATAATTAAAAAAGCGATACTTAGTACAATTAGATATACCGTTGAATTTTCAAGAACCAAGCTTCCAAGAAATGCATTGATCATTGAAATCCCTGTTTTCAACTTCGACACTTTCTTTTCTTTGAAAATAGATATATGATATAGCAAAAATCCAAGAATCATCGTTGCACTAACACAGAAATTTGAAAATCCTGATACCCATCCATACGTCTGACTCATCAAGCTTGTTGGAATATTAACTACAAAAAAAACACAAATTAAAAATGATAATATCTTATATTCTGTCAATTGATATATCAAGTATAACATTGCAGTCATTATCCCAGAAATAGCCATACTTCTCAATACGATCGGCAATCTTGTTAAAACAATGACCAAAATATCTCCAAAGTAACGTCCATTATATCCTTCAAACCACGTTTTTAATCTCATGATCCCTACTTCACTTCCCCATCGCCAATCATCCAGTGCTTCCGGCACCCATAACTGCCAAATGGAAAATAATACAAAAAATATGATCAATATCCAAAATATTGATGATTTCTTTTCTTTTTTCAATGTACTGTTACTCCTTCTTTTGTTACTAATCTTTTGACCCAATCTATAAACTTCTCATATCGAATTAATTTCTTAAACCATTCTAATACAATCGATGTCACCAATGAAATTGCCATAAGTACTATATAATCTAACCATGCATAATAAAATGAATATGTAAATTCATGGAAAAATACGTCTCTGTAAAATGAATGAATCAAGAAAATATTCATAGAATGTTTTCCAAGGAAGCCTAATCCTTTTACGATCCATTTTCCATTTAATATATAAATATATGAAATTACGATTACATACATTGCTGCAAAGCCATCCCAAAAATCTAGATATTTCCATCCAATCCATGCATTTTGTCGGCATTTTATGATAACTGCCAAACCTATCAATGATACTATCAGAGACAACAGTTTTCCTGCCACATTCTGTTCCATAAATTTTTCTTTTATTCTCGCAAGCAAGTCATGTTGTGCAAAATACATTCCCAGTGTGTATGCTAATAGATATCGGAACAAATCTGTTGATTGTCCAAATCCACAAGCTCTTGGAACGATAATAGATGCAACAACCACGATCCATTGATATTTTTCCATAATTGAATGTACAAATGGAAAGATCATGATCAAAACGATTGCAAGACTCATATACCACCATGTCAGACAAAATAACGGTGTTCCCAGTAATTTGGCTAATCCTAATGCATCAATAATCATATAGACCACACTACGAAAATCATGTCCATAAACTTCTATAAAACGTCCAGTTGGAATCGCAAGAATCTCTGTCACAACAAAAATGATCAAAAATCCTGTCATTAATGTGACCATTCGTTTCTTTATATAATTACTCATCGTTGTTTTCTTTTTCTGACTCTCATAAGAAACCCACATTCCGTATCCAGTCATAAAAACAAACATGGCTACGCATATCTTTGAAAAACTAGCAAGATATTGTATCGTATGAGAAGAAAATGGTGCAAACGAAATTGGGTAATACCCCCATCCCTTCGTCGTCGCAAGTTTCTCATACGGAACCGTAGCCCAACGCTGTGCATTCAAAAAGCAATGATGAAACAACAGGATAATGATCGCAATCCCTTTCATCTGCATTGTATGTTCCTTTGTAAACTTCATTCAATCTTACTCCTCTTAATTTACTGACCTGTATTATATCACAACGTAATACTTTTGTAAAAACTTTTACTTTATATACACCGCAAAACCTTGTATTTTTTTGCCAACCAGTCTATAATTATCCTGTTTGAGCTAATTTAAAAAACAAAAAGGGGATGTGATCAATGAGAGTTCAACGCAAATATTTACAATTGGCATGCCTGAATCTGTTTCTTGTCATGTCTGTTATCTTATGTCCTCACCAGACATATGCCAAAGGTAAAAAATTTAAAATCTATTTTACCAATGCAGAAAAATCTATCAAGTTACCTTTAAAATCCAGCCAGACACTATCTGTTCGATACTCTAAGAAGAAAAAAGCTTCCTACAAAATCAAATGGGAATCTTCTAATCCTAGAGTTGTAAAAGTATCAAAAAAAGGTATCCTGACACCAAAGAAAACCGGTAAGTCAGTGATCCGTCATGTAGTCAGAACAAAATCTGGTAAGGTCATTGCAAAAAAATCTATTAAAGTAAAAGTAACACCTGAAATTGCCATCAAAGCAATTTCCTGTGAAGAAGATGCTGCTTCTGAAACACTGATCAAATATCCAAACAAATATCGTTGGAATGTTTCTCTCAAGCCTGCGAATGCATCTCTTGCTTCCGTTACTTTTCGAAGCAGCAATAAATCCATTGCCACGATCAGTAAATCTGGTGTTATCACACCTTTAAAAGAAGGCAACATAACAATGACTGCAAAATATAAAAAAGTTATCTTGAAACGACGTTTTCATGTAACGATTCCATTAAAGAAATTAACAACAAAGTATCAAAAGATTAGTATGCCTTACGGAACTTTCAGGACTTTATCTGTGAATTTCAAACCATGGAATGCATCTGACAAAAAACTTACCTGGAGCACAAACAATGATACCGTTGCCGTTGTCGATGAGAATGGTCATGTAACTACCCGTGGAGTTGGTGTTGCTGTGATCACCGCAACTTCTATAAAAAATCCAAGCAGAAAGTGCAATATCACGATCACTGTCACTGCTGAAAATGGTTTATTATCTACTGAAGATTTGGATTATTTTGACTTAAAAGATGGGGACCGTCTGATGATTATTGCCCATCCAGATGATGACCTCTTATGGGGTGGTGGAAATATGATTCAGGAAATTAAAGAATTAAAAGAAACTGGAAATAACTATTTTGTTGTTTGCCTAACCAATGGCTCTTATGATAGTCGAGCTAGGGATTTTGACTCTGCGATGAATGATATCGGGGCAAAACATGTGATTCTCCGCTATCCTGACCTCTATCGCAGACATCAGGTTGCATGGGATCCTTATACTAACTATATCACACAGGATATCCGGCGTGTCATGAATTATCGTAACTGGAGCAAGATCGTAACACACAATCCTGATGGCGAATACGGACATCAGCATCATAAAAAAACAGATGAATTAGTCACTGCTGTAAGTCATGAAAATGCTGAGCATTACGATAAATTATATTACTTTGAAAAATTCTACACACAGGATGCTATTCCAGAAGGTCTTGCAAAACTCCCTTCTGATGTCGCTCAGAAGAAGCATGCTCTGATCTTTAAAAACTATTTTGACCGTGGTGCGATTCGAATGTATGAATATTTTAATGATTATGAAAATTGGGTAAAAGCTACGGATTGGCAATAATACAATATGGTATAAAAAATGCAGCTGTATTTCAAATTATACACCTGCATTTTTCTTTCTAAATTTTTATTGATATACACGAAATACCAGATCTGCTTTCCCAATCTTCTTGTTACTCCTATACATACATCCATTTGGGTATGCATCATAATTTCCAGTCCAGTATACCGGAAGTTTGTATTTTTGATCTTTTTTCTGATTTACAATCTCTATTGCATATGTCCCAGAATTCTTAACTTTGTTTAACTTCCACTCATATTGATTTTGCGCATAAAATAATTGATCTTGTCGTGCGCTTTCCATTACTTTTCCTGTTTCATCAAGCAGACGCACAGTAAAATCATTCTCATTATTTAATAAATTGAATGTAATATTCTGAAACCTGATTTTTGTAAGAAAACTTTGTTTTATTGCTTCATTCTTCTTCAATGACAGATTCAACGTCTGACTTTGTGCAAACTGACTAGCTGCATAAGATTGATCTAACGCCTCTGGATTTTGTTTTAAATAATTATGCATTGGCTGCAAACATACAATCAATCCGATTCCGACCAAACATAACATAACATTCCCTATTGAAATCTTTTGTTTTTGTTCTTTCTTTTCTTCTTCACAAAGATTTTCAATTCCTGTTACCATCATAAACATCATTACACCCATAAAGCATATGCTATACTTTGGATTTGCTTCCCAGAATACATGGAAGATCATTCCTCCAAGTAATGTAAGCATCACAACATAATTCCATGGGTTTCTTTTTCTGAGCATTCCAATTGCTGCCACTAATGCAAAGCACCAGACCGCTATCCGCATCAGATAGCTGTACATTAAGATCCATCCATTGTGCTTTCCATTTAAGAACTCGTTTGCTGTTCCATAATCTGTTGAAACATAAGACATTTTTGTAAAATCATCATCTCCTGTCAGCCAGACTTCTCTTAACTTCACTCCAGATAACTGTAAAGTTCCCTTTATCCCAAGCTCTTTATAATTATGAATTGTTTTTTCAATTGTCTTTTCTTTTTTTTGTTTTTGCGTTGAAAGTTGTGAAGTAAACCACACATCACCACTATCATATCGCCCAACTCCATGAGAAGACATCATTAACCAATGTGTTGCTGGAAATTCTTGTGTGTTTTGTTTTGGTATCATATTCTGAAATTTGTACTGATATCCAAGAACAGAAACTGTAATTCCTGCTACCATTCCAAGAATCAGACACATATGTCTTACTTTAAACTTATACTGCTTCCAAAAGATAAACAACGTGATCCCCACTGCAATACAGAGAATCAAATTGGTGATCCTGATCTTAATTCCTATATAAATTACAATTCCTAAAAAAGCACTGTACAAAATGCCCTTCCAATTGTCTTTTTCTTTATGTATTAGCACAAACAACAACAGCAACACCATGATCATACCAAATGATATCGTGTGTGTATAATAATAAGCAATCCAGAAATACGTCCACGGATTCAGTAAAAACAACAACATCCATATGTTAGCCAGTTTTATATTTTTAACTATGCGTATTGCAATATATCCACATAAAATTCCAATATCAATTACTAATAAATTCAAAAAATTTCCCGCAAGAACCAGACTTCCGACAGAAATACCGCAAGACACCAACAATTTATAATAGCAATATAAGATTAGTAAATATCCATAATTATTCGGATAATGTGCAAAATACCCACCAAAACGCTGTAACGAAATCATAGGATTTTGAATCATTCGGATTGCTTCATCATGCAAATATAACAAATCATTCACTGGCTGTATCTTAAATAGATAGATTGTCATCAATTGCAATGCAAAAATCATCACAAAGATGATAAAAAATAACGATTTTTTTGCAAAAACAGCTTCTAATTTCTTTCTGTATCTTACGATAAAACATCCTATGATAAAAAATAACAACGCCCCCAGCCACCTAACCGGCTGAGAAACGTCATTCATCTTTTCTTGTGTATATTGAAATGGGAAGCTTACGATCAAATATGCCACGATCAGAATAAACAATCTGATCGAATATTTGTATATAAAATCTTTTATCTTCATCTCCATTCTCCTAGTCATTTAATACCTGTTCAATAATAAATTTAGGTCTGGCCTTTGTCTCCAAATATATTTTTCCAATATATTGTCCAACCATCCCAATCGCGATCAGCTGTAAACCACCTAAAAACCATATCGACATAACAAGGCTAGTCCAACCGCTTACCGTGTTGTTTGTAAAATGCCGTACTAGACAATAAATGATTGCCAAAACACTAATTATACAGATTAAAATTCCAACATTAAAAATCATTTTGATTGGTTTTACACTCAACGATGTAATTCCTTCAAATGCAAAAGAAAGCATTTTTTTCAATGGGTATTTGCTTTCTCCTGCAAATCTCTCAGCTCTCTCATACGTGACAATATCACTCTGATAACCAACCATCGGCACCATCCCTCTAAGAAAGATATTAACTTCGTCAAATTCTAATAATCCTTTTAATGCCCGCTTACTCATCAGTCTGTAATCTGCGTGATTGTAAACAAGCTCTCCGCCCATTTTATTGATCAGTTTATAAAATGCTTCTGCCGTAAAACGTTTAAAAAATGTATCTGTATCTCTGGCACTTCGAACACCATATACGATATCGCACCCTTCATAATATTTTTCAATCATCTGATCAACTGCATTGATATCGTCCTGAAGATCCGCATCCATTGATATTACAATATCTGCTTTCTCTGATGCCATTGTCAAACCAGCCAGCAATGCATTTTGATGCCCACGATTTCTGGATAATTTCACTCCTGAAAATATAGAATCCATTTTATGAAATTCATCAATCATATTCCACGTATGATCTTTGGATCCATCATCCACAAAAACAATTCTGCTTTCTTTCGCTATTTTACCATCATGGATCAGCATTTCACATTTTTCCTTTAATCGTTTGGATGTTTCAGCTAATACTTGTTCCTCATTATAGCAAGGCACTACAATGTATAATATATTCTTCTCTTTTCTTGATCTTTCCTGCATATTTAATTATCTTTCTCATTATCTATTTTGTTTGTGATCAACTGTAATTTAAATTCGAAATCTTGCCTATTTTTTTGTACAATCGTACTTAAAATCAATCCAGAAAAGAATGCCTGCAACGCCGCAAGTGCTATAAATCCACTTACAATCAAAGTTGGGAAATTCGGTACCAGACCTGTATGAAGATATGTCATAAATACGGGTATAAATAATCCTGCCGCAATAATCATAAGCAAGAATGCCATACTTCCAAAAAACTGAAATGGTCTATAACCTTTAAACAGTTTTATGATCGTAAATAATACCTTCATACCATCTGTATAAGTATTTAATTTAGATTCGCTTCCATCTGGTCTATCTCGATATTCGATGATCACATTATCAACCAGCATATTTTTATCTACTGCATGAATGCTCATTTCAGTTTCGATTTCAAATCCCCTGGATAACACTGGAAATGTTTTAACAAACTGATAGCTAAAGGCTCTATATCCAGTCATAATATCCCGGATATTACTTTTAAAAAGATGATTAATTGCAGCTCTCACCATGCTATTTCCAAGATTATGAAAAGGTCTTTTATTTTCCTCAAAATAAGTAGATGATAATCTGTCCCCTACAACCATATCCACCTTGTATTCTAAAACTTTTTCTGCCATTTCTCGTCCAAATTGGGCAGGATATGTATCATCTCCATCAATCATGATATAACATTGCGCATCAATTTCTCGAAACATCCTTCGGATCACATTTCCTTTTCCCTGTTGATATTCATTTCTTACAATAGCTCCTGCTTCTTTTGCAATCTCTACTGTACGATCTGTGGAATTATTGTTATATACATAGATTGTTGCCTCTGGAAGTTCTTTCTTCCAATCCTCCACTACTTTTTTAATTGTCTTTTCTTCATTGTAACACGGAATCAATACTGCAATTTTTTCCATTACGCATTCTCCTTTGTTAAAATTCATTATATTCTTTATATATTATTTCATTTACAAATGCAACATATAAAATCGTACTCGCTGTAATCGGAAGCATATATCGCATATCGCCATTTACAGGTGATGCCAGACATATAAGGAATGATGTCACTACTGGCAAAAATGCAATCCAATATCTGATCGTCTTTTTAAAAGAACATACCATGCCAAGCAATCCAATCAAAATCCATAAATATATCATCGGTTTTGTAAATAATGTCAATGGAGTTTTCTGATATATTGTATCTAAAACCCCATGATATATATCTCTGATATATTTTGTTTTTTCTGAATAATACATTTTATATTCTTTTTGGTATATATCCATACTTTCTGGCTGTACATAATATCCATATGGATATCTTATTTCTGTCATATAACCCCAATATCCATATGTCCCATTTAACGTTGCCTGAATATAAGCCGTCGGATGCTTCTTAAGCATTTCAAACCATATGTTAAAATAATCTTTTAAATATTCGTCTTTCTGTTTGTAAGTATTCTTTACTGGGTCAGAAAGATCTGGATCATAATTCTTTCCGATCGTATCGTAATCTAATACTTTTCGAATCACTTTTTCCTCTTCCGTCGAAACATCATTTCCATAATATTTTACATATCTCGCTGTCTGTTGAAAAGGGATGGAGAGCATCTCCTGCTTTCCGCCAGGCTTCACACCTGCCATGGGAAGAATTGCTTTTTGGTAAACCTCCCAAAACGCCACCATTATTATAAATAAAACTATCAATTGTCTTCGATATTTTTTTACACCTACAATACAAAACGGCATCGTAAAAATTAATATATAAAACCCGTTGTGTCTGACCAAACATAATAATAAAGAGACTATTAAAAACAAAATACTCTTAACTTTTGAATCAAATATCTTCTCTGGTTCTAATACTATATCAAATATAAATAACACAAATAAAACAAATATTGGATAAAATAATGTGTCTTTTACTGCTGTCCTTGCATATGCCGACCAGATAGGAAACAATCCATAAAATGCCAATCCTGTAAAGCGAATCCAATACTTTGTATTCTTCTTATGCATCCAATAAAAACATATTGCGAAAACACCACTTGTAAATAACAATGTAAATAACAGATACACTGCGATTCCTACATTTTGACATCCAATGTTTCTTCCAAATTTGACAAACATCCCTTCAAACAATGTCGTCAATACAGGATGATGATTCGTCAGATTTCCACTGAAAAACTGCTCATACTGTCGTATAATATCATAAGTTAAACAACCCGGAAAATACAAAATATAATTTGGAAGCCATAAAACAATCAGAATACTCCAAGGAACTGCTATAGGATGATGATCAAATATTTTTTCTCCTATCCCACTGTTTGCTTGAGTCTTTAACCTTATAAAAGACTTCCCCGCTTTTGAATATAATACATTCATGATCATATGTACGATCATTGTAAGAATCATCGTCATGATCAATGCACTGATCATATGTTTTTTATCGCATATGATCAGTGACCAGTTATCTCTCTGATCATAACTTATAGATATAACCATGCATATTGAAAATAAAAATGATATAATCCATGAAATGATTCGATTATTCTGATGCATTGACTGCCTTTCCTCGTTTCTCTTCTTTTTCTTTTCCCTTAAATAATCCCATCAACTGATAAAATGCCAGGCCAAATACAAATGCCTTTAAATTGTAAGCGGCTGGAAAATATGCTTCTACTCCGCATGCGATAAATCCAATTTCTAAAAGCACCATAGCCCCAAAATATCCCTTTTTATAAAGTACCCATACAGCTATAAGCATAAAAGCACAAAAAAGTCCAAACACAATTGGCCCATATTCCAACAATGTTCTTACAATTCCTAATTCTGTTACGTATCCATCATTGGCCTGTGTATAAATTCCATATCCACAAACCTTTCCACCAATGTTACTTCCAAACAGAGGAATTCCAGCTCCAAGAAAACAGTTCCGTGCCACTGTCAATCGTCCTGTGATCAATTGATCTAATCTCATAAATGTTGGATCTGTCAATTGAGAATAAAGTCCATAATATATAGATAAGAAAATCCCTACAAGATTTCCGATTTCTAATAAAATCAGTGAAATCTTAAACTCATAAATTTTTCTTGCATATCTTAAAATAAAATAGGCAATGATCGCTGCTGATCCACAATAAAATGCTGTTCTTGATTTTGATAGTTGATAAAACTCATAGTTGAAATAGAACATGATCGCAAATGCCCACCATTTCATTTTCTTATAATAAGCATATAAAAAACTAACAATCAAAACCATGATCATAAGATGAATCGTGTTCGCATGCCATGTGCAAAACTTATATCGTACTTCTATCATTCCTCGCCCATAATCTTTTACTGTTGTTAATTTATCTGGTGCATTCATAAAGAACCATGTAAAACCATAGCTTAACCCAACAAATCCACATGCAAATACTGCTTTCATCACTTTCTTAAGATCTACGTCTTTCATCGCCAGAATGATCAGATAATTTGCGGGGTAATCAATTCCTCCAGAGCTTTTCCAACATAAATACATCAAAACAGCTCCTGCTGCTCCAATAATCACTTCTTTCCATTGATATTTTGTTAATATTATTTTGACCACAAAACAGATTAATCCAATATAAAATAGTCTTTGCACTGGAATTTGTCTTGTCGGATCTTTCTCTACATACCAATAGTAAGCTATATAAAAAAAGTAGTATGTAATATAGAGTATTGTTCCTAATAAAAAGAACAACTCTCCGACCCATTGTCTTTTATTTTCAATCTTCATCTCTATTGCTCCTGTTTATTTTTCAAAAAAGCCATCGTATATTCTACGACAGCTTTTGTCTAATGCTATGATAATGAAATAATTAATCTTCTGTTCTATATCCATCCGGATTCATAGACTGCCATTTCCAGGAATCTGCACACATTTCTTTGATTCCTTTTTCTGCAGCCCATCCTAATTCTTCTTTTGCTTTTGTCGCATCACAATAGCATGTTGCAATGTCTCCAGCTCTTCGTGGTTTGATCTCGTATGGAAGTGTCTTTCCACAAGCCTCTTCATATGCATGTAAGACATCTAATACACTATATCCAATTCCTGTTCCAAGGTTGTAGATACGTACTTCTGGTTTTTCTTCAAATTTCTTTAATGCTTTCACATGTCCTTTGGCAAGGTCTACAACATGGATATAATCACGGACACCTGTTCCGTCTGGTGTGTCATAATCATCACCAAAGACTCCTAATTTCTCAAGTTTACCAACTGCTACCTGTGCAATATATGGTACTAAGTTATTTGGAATTCCCTTTGGATCTTCTCCGATCAGTCCACTTTCATGTGCTCCGATAGGGTTAAAGTAACGAAGTAATACGACATTCCATTCTGGATCTGCGACATGGAAATCTGTTAAGATCTGCTCTAACATTCCCTTTGTCTGTCCATATGGGTTTGTGATCTGTCCTTTTGGGCATTCCTCTGTAATTGGAATGAAAGCTGGATCTCCATAGACTGTTGCTGAAGAACTAAAGATAATATTCTTCACTCCATGATTTCTCATCACATCACAAAGGATCAATGTTCCTGTGATATTGTTATGATAATATTCTAATGGTTTCTGTACAGATTCTCCAACTGCTTTTAATCCTGCAAAGTTGATCACAGAGTCAATATCTTCTGCATCAAAGATCTTCTCTAATGCTTCACGGTCTAAAACATCTGCCTCATAAAATTTTACTGTTTTCCCTGTGATCTGCTCTACTCTCTTTAAAGCTTCTTCACTAGAATTATATAAATTGTCTACTACGACAACTTCATATCCTGCATTTAAAAGTTCCACACATGTATGGCTGCCGATATATCCAGCACCACCTGCTACTAAAATAGCCATGATCTCTCCTCCATTATTGTATATATTATTTATTTACACTATTTTTTATCATACCACATTTCACGATATCATTAAAGTTTTTCTTGTAAAGTAATTATTGGGCACTCGTCTATCTCTGAATCTTTCGTCCTTCAATATAATAACGTTTTTCACAAGCATGTCCCATGGAAAATGTCTTTCTTGGCAGTGTTCCGTCTGTCATCACACTTGGAAACAGCTGATCTTTCTCCATTGCTGGAAGTTCAATTCCTATCGTCTGCTCTTCTTTTGACAGTTCTTTTAAGACATCTTCTCCGTGGATATAATCAATACATCCTGAATTGTCTTTGAGATATTTATCTAAAAATGTCTGTATTTTATCAACTGCTAATTGATGTTTATGTAAATTCAAATGGAGAACTTCTTCCTTCTTTCCATAATAGCAGCGAATTGTTTGTCCTTCTTCGCTGCAACATTCTGTTTTTAATGCATGTATTAATTCTTCTGGATCTGTTCCAGTAATGACTCTGTGAATTGGTTCAAACTGCTGGGAATCATCATGTAGATTCTCGAGTTCTACCAATGCATATCTCGCTGGATGATCTTTGATATGTTCCCATTGATGATTTTTCTTTAACTTCTCGTAACAGGCTTTTGCTGTTGCCAGAGAATGGTTTCCATCTCCAACTGCATAGACCATTGGATCATCACTTAAATCTTTATATTTTTCTGTCATTTGTTCTTCATATGATTGTAGTTTTTCTAAAAATTGTTCTTTGACCTCTCCGTCTACCAGCCATCCTGCGATATGTCCACCTTCCTGCATCAGATCAAATTCATATAGTTTCTCAAGATTCGCCTTCTGCTCTGTCACGATTTCTAATACTTCATTTTTCCAGTCATCGCATAACAAGATCACGTGTGGCAATTCAATCGGTGCCTGATAACGAATCTTCATTCTTGGTGGGATTCGCTCCATAACTGTTTTCTCTGTGGAACGGATCTTTGCTTCGTGTTCTGGCGTATAACTATATTGTTCCAGATCAATCGCACCTACGATCCCTCTTCGAATCTTTCCATTCTGCAAGGTTCTTTCCACATAAACCAAAGAATTTTCATAAGTTTTCAACAGATGATCATCTGCATAATTCTTCATTGTGGATTGAATCTTTCGGATCTTTTCATCTTCTTCCTCACTTCCAAGATATGCTTCTGGAAGCATTAGATGTAACGTTGAAGGCGTATTTCCTACATACTCTTTTACTTCATCCCAGTATTCTGGCTGAGATGAAAACTGGTCACAAGCGATCACGGCCCATTTCTTCATAGAATCTACCTGTGGCATTAAAATATTTGCTGGTAAAAATGTTTCGCTCATGTTTCTTGTTCCTCTTTTCTTATATTTTTCTGATCATGCAGCGTTTCTTGTAAAATGAGATTCCATAACAATCAATCTCTTCATACTCATCTTCATAATCTTTTGCATACATTTTATCTTGAATCTGTTTTAAAGCTTTGGCACACTGCGATGACATATCATTTAAAGTTTTTGCATATTTGACTTCAAAAACAGCAACTCTTCCCTGTTCCACATCGTGAACCACTACATCACTTCTTCCTTCCCCATGTTCTTTATTCGACTCAACCGAATATCCTGCTCCAGCAAAAATTCCCAGTAAAAATGCATGATAGAAATCTTCTTTGTAATCATGGTAACTGATGGTCTTTCGAAGTAATTTTGTCATCTCAGCTGACAATGATTCTTCATTTCGATCCCATACTGCCTGAAATAATTTCTTTCGTTCCCATCCTTTGACACTGTCATCAAACCATTTTAGGATTGTATTCTGATAAATTTCTTTCACTTCAAGATTCGGAATGATCAAAGCAGTTCTTTCTTTTTCCAAGCTGTTTTGGCTGTCTTCTTGTGCCTTCGTTAAGTATCCAGTTAAGCATAAGATACTCCATAGGTTTTCTTCTGAAGAATGGAGATAATCATATGTTAGATTCTCTTCAATCTTTTGTTCAATAGAATTTCCCGCCAGTAAAGTTTCTAATTTTCTCGTGATATTACTTCCAGCAAGATCAATGAATGACCTTATGATCTCATTTCCGCTCGTATTTTTCCAATAGCTTACTGCTTCTTTTTTCCCTTCCTGACAGTAATTCAATGCATAATTCATCACATCCCATGGACAATATACATCCACCGATCCAAAATGATAACCATCGTACCATTCTTTTACCTCTTGTGCATATGCAGATGCCCCGATATCTTCCAGTATCTGATCCACTTCTCTCTGTGTAAATCCAAAGTATTCATTTAATCTTGTCGATGAGATCGTGTCAGAGACAAAATTATTGGTACCTGTAAATATACTTTCTTTTGCAACTTTCAGACATCCTGTGATCACTGCTATATTAAGGTCTGTATTATCTTTTAATGAACTGCTCATCATCCCTTTTACTATATTAAGCATCTGATCATAGTATCCGTGGTCGCTCGCTTTCGCGATCGGTACGTCATATTCATCTAACAGAAAAATGACTTTTCTTTTGTAATACTTGTGCATCATTCGCATCAATGTGGCAAATGCCAGGGTTGTCTCACTCTGATTCCCATTTCCTGCTTTTAAATGTAAAAATATTTCTTTATCATCTGGATCAATCTCGTTGCTTTCTAGTAAATACGTATGTTCCTTGCATAGATTGGCAATCAACGCCTGCAGTCTTTGATATGCATTTTCAAAATCAAGCCCATCCACATCTTTCATTGAGAAAAAGATCGTTGGACATTGGTTCATCCACTGCTCACATATCTGTTCTTCTTTCTCTATCTTAAGTCCTTTAAAATGTTCTTTACTTTGCTTTCGAATATCCAAAAAATCAGATAACATACTCATTCCCAAAGTTTTTCCAAATCTTCTTGGCCGTGTGATCAATGTTACTTTTGCTGTATTGTTCTGAAGAAGATCACTGATCAAACCTGTTTTGTCTATATAATAACATCCACTATCTCTGATTTCTGCAAAATCTGAAATACCGACTTTGATATTTAATTTTTTCATCAGCAACCTCCTGTCCTTCTTTGTTCTCTTAATACATGATATGCGAATTTTTACAGTTCTTTTTCACACATATCTAACGCAGCTACAATGACCGCATCCATATCATAATATTTGTATTCTCCGAGTCTTCCTCCGAAGATGATATTTTCTTCTTTCTCGGCTAATTTCTTATACTCTTCATATAATTTTCCATTCTTTTCGTCATTGACTGGATAATATGGTTCATCTCCTAATTTCCATTCAGAACTGTATTCACGACTGATAACAGTCTTTGGAAGGTCGTTTCCTTCTTCATCTTTTCCGAATTCAAACCATTTATGTTCAATGATCCTTGTCCATGGTGTCTCGGCATCTGTGTAGTTCACAGCTGCATTTCCCTGGAAGTTTGGCTGGTCTAATACTTCTGTCTCAAATCTTACGGAACGATATTCTAATTCTCCTAATTTGTAATCAAAGTATGCGTCGATCGGACCTGTGTAGATTACTTTCTCTGCTAATGCATCCAGTTCTTCTTTGTGTTCAAGATAATCTGTATTTAAGCGGACCTCCACATTACCTAACATATTTGCGATCATCTTTGTATATCCGCCCACTGGGATTCCCTGGTATAAGGCGTTGAAATAGTTATTATCAAATGTTAAACGTACTGGTAATCTCTTAATAATAAAGGATGGAAGCTCTGTACATGCTCTTCCCCACTGTTTTTCTGTATATCCTTTGATCAGTTTCTCATAAATATCTGTTCCAACCAAGCTGATCGCCTGTTCTTCCAAATTCTTTGGCTCTGTGATCCCTGCTTCTTTCTTCTGCTCTTCAATCTTATCTGCAGCTTCCTGCGGTGTGATCACACCCCACATCTTATTGAATGTGTACATATTAAATGGCAGGGAATATAATTCTCCTTTATAATTTGCAACTGGTGAGTTTGTGAATCGATTAAACTCTGCAAACTTTGTAATATAATTCCATACTTTTTTATTGTTTGTATGGAAGATATGGGCTCCATATTTATGTACATGGATCTTCTCAATATCTTCTGTGTATACATTTCCTGCAATGTTTGGTCGTTTGTCGATGACTAAGACCTTCTTTCCTTTTGCTGTTGCCTGCTGTGCAAAGACGGCTCCGTATAAACCGGAACCTACGATTAGGTAATCATATTGTTTCATTTTTGTTTTGTCCTTTCTTGTAAACTTCTTATCTATATTATCAAGGTATCTCCCAATATCCATTTTAAAAATAATATTTCTCTGGATAATTATAATCGTTGTAACGTGTGTTCACAATAATATATGGTACATCAACACCACGAAGCACTTTATTCTGCGATGCAATCCTTTGGTATTCTTCTTGTGTAATATGATTATATATCATTGGATATTGCGTTGCCGTATTCTGGTTCTTCCATGGCATACACTGCATAACTCTTGGAAGATTCTGAAACGTACAATCCTTGATATTAATCTCTGAAACACCTCCTCGCACCAAGATTGCTCTAATCTTACGATCCCTGTTATAGGAAGTATATTTTCCTTTACTGTTTTTTCCAATATTCATAAATCTCGTATTGGTCAAAGACACTCTTTGCCAGTTCATCATCTCAATCCCACCGCTGACACAGTTTTTTATCATGCAATCAGAAATTGAGATATCTGTGTGATATTTTTCTACAGAATACTGATGTGTTCCTATTGCTTTTTCGAGATTTGAAAATATACAGTTTGTAATCTGCACATTCTGATTTGGCGTACAGTCATACTGACTCCATCCATGAGTAAACCCTCTTGTTTTCTTATCTGGAGTATCTAGATTGATTGCCTCGGATGTATGACGTTTACTTGCTTTATATCCTGTAAAGGTACAACGATTAACATTTACATTCTGTGATGCATCCATCTCGATAAAATGTCCATATTTCATATTTTTAAATGTGATTCCCTCAATCGTAACATTTCTGTTATGACACATAACAAGTGCAATACAATTCTGACCAGTTTTTCCCTGATAATCCTGATCAATCACTGCCTTTCCTGTTGAATATATCTTAACATCATGAACCCCATTATATTGTCCATGCACACCCTTTTTCTTCGCTTTCGATGGTTCCAACAATTCAAAAATACCACCACCTGGTTTCATTTTCTTTGCTTTGGTTTTCATGATCTTTTTAATCGTTACACCATCTTTGAGTTCGATCGTAACATTGGATGGAATATATAAAACATTTGGTATCTTATAAGTCCCCTTTTTTATGACTAATTTTCCTCCACCCTTTTTTTCGAGCAGTTCTAAATAAGAGCGGATCGCAAAATACTGTTTTGTTGTGGAATTATAGTATCCTTTTGCTTTTTTGTACTTTCCTTTATATGGTGATGACTTTGGCGTGATTGTGTATGTCTTCTTTGCTGCAGCTTGCGCTTTTGTGTTTGATGTTAACATCATCGCTGAAAATACCGTGATGGCTGTAATTGCAAACACTAATTTTCTTTTTTTCAAATTTATTTTCTCCTTAGTTTATTTATAATCTTTTTCAAATCCGATTTTGCACTATTAATTGATTTCTGTGTTGCCGCATTGCTGTATAATATTTTCTTTGACTTCTTTAATTGCTTCTGCACATACCTCCACTTCTTCTTGTTATACTTTTGTGCTTTTAACTTGGATGCTTTGTGAATCATATCATCAAATTTATTCATCAGCTCTTTATTCGGAATTCTTACTTCCCCATTCTCGTAACTTAAGAATCCATATACGATCATTGCAGAAAATATCTCATTTTTTGTCGTTAAATTCATCGAAACTGCTGCATATTCCTGAATCTTTGCTGTTACTGCCTCTCCCGATATCATTAATGCGAGATCATTTTGTCCATCATCTATGTTTTGTCTGATATAATAAAAAATCTCATCATATGGTCCTGAACTTGTCCAGTAATTTCCAATATTATTATTTGTCAATGCCAAAACTACAGATCTTGGATTATACATTCTCTCTCCTGATTTTGTCGTATAACCATCGTACCATTCTTTCAAATCTTCTCTTGAAATATGAATCTCTCGTGTATTCCTCGTATATTTCTCATACAACTGATCTACTTCTGAATCTGTAAATCCAAAATATTCATTATATTTCGCCTCAGATGCCATTGTATATTCCCAAAACATATTTAATTCCGATCCACTGGAATACTTAGCAATCGGAAGAATTCCTGTCATATAAGTCAATTGTACATATGAACGATCCTTCAAAAGGTTACTTAAAAATAGCACATACTGCTTTTTATTTTCTTCTGTAACAAAATCCTTATGAAAAATAAAATCCCATTCATCCAGTACAAAAACAAATCTTTGCTGGTCACATTCTTCGAATATCGTCTCTAATACATCTGCTGCCGAATCATCTTCATAAATTTCGATCTGTGGATATTCTTTTCTTAAATCTCTGATCAGATTTGTTTCGATCCTGTCTATATAGTCTGCATATGAATCGCAATCTCTTGGCATCTTACTGAAATCTATTGATATTACATTATATTGATTCCTGTATTTATTATATAAATCATTCTGTGATATTTTTAATGATTTAAAAATTGAATCTGAATCCTGTTTTTTCCTAAAAAAGCAATGATCATATTGGCCATGACTGTCTTTCCAAAACGTCTTGGACGTGTAATGCATATATGGGTATTACCTGAATCTAAAAATGGGAATAATTCTGATAGCATTTGTGATTTATCTACAAAGTATGGCTGTTCTGTTTGTCCTTTGTATAAGACATATGAAGTTGAACTGTTTAGATATCTGCCCATGATCTTACCTCCCATTTATGCAAAAATTAAACCTTTTTGTTCTTTCAGCATATCTATAAGTAAATCTCTGTTATAGATATAGCAATAATTGTTTTTTTATTATACATTATTTGTTATTCTAAGTCCATTTTTGTTTATGATATCTTAAACATTCATCCTCTGTGTCTTTTTATTTATACACGCATTATATTGCCATGATGGGAAGAGATCAGGGAGCTTTACAGAATAACGGAAAAGCTGTCGATACAAATGTATTTCTTTAGGATAACAACGGTGTATGTAGAGGTCGTATTCCATTAAATGATTATAAAACTGACCGATTTTATTTATTAGAAATGAAATGGTTTATTCTTATGATATTAACCATCTTGCATTCGTAAACCATCTTGGTAAAGTAACCAAAACCATAAGCCTTGGAGATTATCAATTACATCATGATTTTATGTATGATAAACATACAAATAAAATCTTATGTTTGGTAAGTATCAACAGCAAAACTGCCATTGAAGACAGTATTATCTCTGTCGATGCAACAAGTGGACAAGTGAAACTACTTCTTGATACTGAAGATGTTCTTCCAAATATTAAAAATATCGCAACCCAGGAAGAAAATGGAGGGCTAAATTATTCTGGAACTACGGATCTTGACTGGATTCATGTAAATTCTTTTGATTTCGTCGATGATGATTCCCTCATCCTAAGCAGCCGAGAGCAAAGTTCTTTGATCAAAGTCAGCAATATTTATGAAAAACCGGAATTAGACTACATCATTCATTACGGAACTTTATACAAAGGAAGTGGTTATGAGGATAAATTATTGACTCGAAAAGGTAATTTAGTCGCACCTGCCAGACAGCATACCGTTACGGTCGAAAAAGATAACTCTCTTCCAGATGGACAATATTACATTTATATGTTTAATAACAATTATGGAAGAGTCACTGCCTTCCCAGAGTTTGACTGGAGTTCTTATAAAGATTTATCTCCATCTTCCAACCCAAAGACAGGAACGTCTTATTATTCCAAATATCTGGTTGATGAGAAAAACGGAACCTATACTTTGGCACAAGAATTCAAACTCCCATATTCCAGCATCGTAAGCAGTGTCCAGCATCTGGACGGAAATATTCCTTATAGTAGCGGTCGCAGCAAAATCTTTGGGGAATATGATAAAGATGGAAATCTTATAAAAAGTTTCCGATATGATGCTCAGCAGTTTAGTTATCGCGTGTTGAAATATAATTTTAAGGGATTTTATTTCCGATAAATTTTTTGATATATAAAATAGAAGGATCTAAATTATATATTTTTCTAATTTAGATCCTTCTGTTTTTTAATTAATAATGTCCACCTATAACTTTTCCATTGGAAGCATCAAAACGCACATAATAATTTCTATCAATATCCAATTCTCCCAATTGGCTACTTTCAAAATATACAGTTACAATGCCTTTCTTATAACTTGTTCCATATGCGTCACCTACACCAAGTTCTTTAAAACTTGATTTCCACAGTATCTTTCCTCTTGGATCAATTTTGTATATATCATCATAGAGATATCCTGTTAAATACATATTGTTTTTTGAGTCAAAAGCACAATCATGTCCTGCTCCTATCGGTATTTTTATTTGTCGTATTTTTTTTCCATTTGATAAACGGTAAATCTTTAATTTCTTTCTGTCAAAGAAATATACCTTGTTTTTTCTTTTTTTATAAGTTGCCGCCTCTGCTTGAGCAATTGTATAAGATGTTGCTGTATGTGACCATACTTTTTTGTTCTTCTTCGTATAGCCAGTGATAACCATATAACTATTTCCATTTTTCTTTCTTTTATAACTGGTTTTCACCTTTACAGCTTTGGCTTTTGCATAAATATCTGTTTGGTTGTTTTGAGAGATTATACAAAAACTAAATAGTAGAAAGACTGATAATAGGAATAATTTTAGTTTTTTCATGTTATTGTCCTTTCATCGTCTTCTTTTACTTCACTTTTACTTTTTTTCTTACACTAGAGCTATATACTTTTTGATTTCCTTGGATTTTCATTGCCCTGATTTTAATCGTGTATTTCTTTTTGCTCTTTAATTTCTTTAATGTATACGTTGTCTTTGTTGTGTAGTATGTTTTTGTTTTCTTTCCAAGTTGTACTTTTATCTCGTATTTTGTAGCATCAGTGACTTTGTTGATCACAAGTTTTATTTTTTTCTTACCTACCGTTGTTTTTATACTAGGTTTTGCTAAAGTTAATTTCTTGATCTTCTTACCTTTTTCTAAGATTTCTTCACATCTTGTGCAAATGGTGTCTCCTGTATATCCAGTTTCAAAATATGTTGCTCTTTTAGCTTTCTGTACTTTGAGCAAATGTCCTAATTTTTCGATCTTTTTACTATATTTATCTCCACATTCAGAGCACTCATATTCTGTATAGCCATCTTCTGTGCAAGTTGGTTCCAAAGTCAGCTCAGAATATAAATGCCCTAACGTACTTTCGACTTCTTTATAAGTATCTCCACATACACTACATTTATATTCTGTGTAACCATCTTTTGTACACATTGGTTCTACATATTTAACCTCTTCATATTGATGATTTTTTTTACCTATCTTAAAATCTTCATAAGTGTCTCCACAAATAATACATTTATGTTCTATATAACCTTCTTGTGTACATGTTGGTTCAATCGTTTTATTTTTATATTGATGTCCTAATGCGCTTTTAACCTCTCTATAAGTATCTCCACATGCACTACATTTATATTCTATGCACCCATCTTCTGTACATGTTGCTTCTACAACTGTGTACTTCTTATATTGATGTCCTAATTTGTCTATCTTACTATCTTTATAGGTATCCCCACATACACTACATTTATGTTCTGTGTATCCACCCTCTGTGCACGTTGGTTTTACGATTGTTTCTTCATACTTGTGTCCTAATTTTTCTGTTTCAGTATCTTTATAGGTATCTCCACATACACTACATTTGTGTTCTGTGTATCCACCCTCTGTACACGTTGGTTTTACGATTGTTTCTTCATACTTGTGTCCTAATTTTTCTGTTTCGGTATCTTTATAGGTATCTCCACATACATTACATTTGTGTTCTGTGTATCCACCCTCTGTACACGTTGGTTTTACAATTGTTTCTTCATACTTGTGTCCTAATTTTTCTGTTTCGGTATCTTTATAGGTGTCCCCACATACACTACATTTGTGTTCTGTATAACCTTCTTTTGTACATGTCGGTTTTACTACCGTTTCTTCATATTGATGACCTAACTTGTTCGTTTTGCCATCTATATATTCATCTCCACATACACTGCATTTGTATTTTGTATATCCATCTTCTATACACGTTGGTTTCACGACTGTTTTTTCATACTGATGTCCTAACTTCTCTGTCTTGGCATCTGTATATTCATCACCACACACGCTGCATTTATGATGTGTGTATCCACCCTCTGTACACGTTGGTTTTACCGTCGTGTTTTTATATTTATGTGCTACATTGATCTTCTCAATTGTTGTTGATAAATACGCACAATCTACATGATCATCATCATAATATATAGAAACATATTCCCCACTATCACTTATTTCTAATGGTCCAAAATTGTAAATATCAGATGCTCTATATGTACTAGCTGCACTAGCTGCTTTATCATATTCTTTCGATTTATAGCGATCAAATTTCAAGAGACCTTTGTATGTTCCATCTTCATTTTTTTGAATTCTAAATATCTTACTATGATAATAACCGATTCTCATTCGATATACAGACATTTTAATCGTTTCAGACTCTTCCTGTGTTCCACTTACCTTTAATGTATTGTAAATATCATCACTAAACTCAGATATCTCGTATGGTATTGTAACCCTATCAAGAATTCCTTGCTTATCTGTAATATTGGATGGCAGAGAAGATTTATCTACTTTATTAACATAGCAACTATTTTCTTCATCCAGCGTCCAGTTTCCACTTACTTTGACCTTCATTTTATAACTACTCGTTGTTTGAATTTCTACCGTGTCTGGTAAGACAGCTGCTGCCTTCTTAAGTTTTTCTGTTGTATCAAAACTCTTATAAATAACTAACTTTGAAAATTGTGTAGGCTTAACTCTTTTTACACAGGATTCTGCAAGCTCATTTGCATCAAAGAATTTTATTTCATATGAAATGGATGCTTCTTCATTTGTAGCTACATCTGTTAATCCCGTAATCTCTACTTTATAGTTATCTTTATATCTTCCATTTGTTGCGTCTGATGGCTGAACAAATTGAAGAACAGACGAAGATGATGGGAATGATGAAGCCAACCTTGCAGTACCATCTTTTAATGTACATTCATAACTCTTATTTGTAGAAATATTTGTCACTTTTACTACTACATTTGAAATATCTGATATTTTTACCTTTTGTGCATTTAGCTGTACAGACCATGCACATTTTTGAGCTTCTACCAGATTACTAGGCATATATCCTGCCTGTGGATATGCACTAAATGGCTCTGTCTGCCTTGGATTTTTGGATTCACAATTTTTTCCGATTGTAACATGTCCACAATATCCAAACTGAATATTTGAATACTGCGGTGCGATCAAAGCATATCTATGTCCTAATGTATCCCAAGATTTTGTTTTAAGGTTATATCCCTCGTTCATCCATCCATAAATAGCTCCTGATGGGGTATACCCCTTTGCAATGATATTATGATCGCATTTATATCCTTTCTCCCATAATTCATCAGACATATCCTCTGGTTTCGCACTATTGCTGATGTAATGATCAAAGTAAAAATTTCGATCAAGTGCTTGATACTGTAAAGATTCATTCTGTGTACATTTTTCTTGAAGACTTTCTACTCCAGCCAGATATCTATAAAAATTCGTCATTCCTTCCATAGCTGCTAATGTATCGTTTGTTAAAACACCTGGATCATATGGATTTTCTATGGAAGCTGGCTTAGAATAATACGTTGATTTCTTTTCTGGATCGTACGTATCATTTCCTGAATTTAACCCCTTGGAATATTCTTTTACAACCTCTTCTTTGGTTCTTTGACCGAAAATTGTGTCTTTGTAATCATAATTTACGGTTGCTGCTTTTACATTAATAATATTGGTGTTCATGCCAAATAACAACATCCCTGCTAATAACAACAGAATTTTACTTTTCTTCATACACTCTCCTCCTATTTATTCATTTAATAGTTTAATTATATAATATTTTATACTAAAATGAAATACTATTGTTATTCATAAACATAGTATCTCATCACTGATATTCCTACAAAATGCCATTCCATAAGCCAAAATCTGATTTCGCCCGTCATTTGTAAGTCGTTCCGTATATCTACGATTTCTTATCTGATTTATTTATTGCTTTCTTACATGCAATTCAAAGTCAGTAAAAAGCCTGCATTGTATTTCCCGAATTATAAAATAACGAAGGATGATCTTAAGCCAGATATCTGGAATGGCACTTCTTATATGGGAGAGTAATGACATCGCGGAAGATAAGAGTTCCTCGTCATATCCCAAGATTCGATGACCTCTCGATCTTATATGTCCTTCCATGTTCATCCTGTTAAAGATGAACCAGTGATGCCAGCGTTCCATGCTTTTTTCAGATGGAAAGTTTTCTGAATCCATATCATCAGGTCCAACGATCTCATCCACCCCCCGGAGATCGTTTCTTCAGGATAATGTTTATATGGAACAAAGATATCGGGAAGCATCCGGTAGATCTTTCTACATTGATTATAAATTTAGGATTGAAATAATTTTTGTATTCCAATCCCATTGATATTTTATTATTCAGTTTACTCATTCTTTTTCAAAGATTAAATTCATATTGCTATGTCTATTTAATGAATTTAAATCCTTTTCTATATATTCCCACGTTTCTTTATATGATCCTTCTACTACAACTGATTCATCTGAAATAAATTGAATAAATTCGTCTGATTTTCCTTCATATTTCTCTTGAGCTAGCTCGTGACAATGGCAATTACAAAAAGATCATGGCTAAATATGCAAATCCGGTTCTTCTTATTTTAGATGAATGGCTTTTATTAAAGCCAACTGAATCAGAACAAAGAGATATTTTTGAACTTTTACACAGAAGACGTAAAAAATCATCTACCATCTTTTGTTCTCAGTATGAATTTGAAGAATGGTATGATTAACTTGAAGGTTCAGACAGTCCATTGGCAGATGCTATATTAGATCGTATTGCATATGACAGTTATCGGATCAATATCAGAGGTATTGATATTGAACATAATATTTCTATGCGCGAAGTTTACGGATTAGATAAATCATTACGCGAGTAAACTCGCAGATATTATAGTGGCTCACTCCGCCTGGACAGATGGCTCAGTCTAAACTGGACAGGCGGCTCTGCCGCATGGTTCTTCCGCAATTATCCGTTATTATTGTTATATCCCATATACCTCAACTTTGCTTCAAGCAACTGCCTGCCACACCTTCCATACATTGTACGTTTTATCATTTTTAATCTGCTATTTGTTCCTTCCACAAATCCATTACTGTAATCATATGCTACAGCATTTTCAACTGCATCTATATCTCTTTTTAATCCTTCAGCAAAACCTCTTAAGGGCTTAAGAAGACTTTTACTATATTTTTCAACAAATAAATAGAGCATGGGCACGTTATGATTTTTAAAAATATTTCTAAACTCTTTTATGCAGCATTGAAGTTCCCAAATATTTGGATATTTTTCATAAATATATTTCTTATGATTATCTGAAAGTTCAGTATTCATCCATATGTACCTAAACACACCTTCTCGTGTAATATAGTCTTTCTCTTTTCCCTTACTGCCGGTTTTGTATTTTAAACACTCCGTCATTGTTCTGATATATGGCTGTGGCTCAAAACATTTATTTTCTTTTTGCTCTATTTTGCACAAATAATCAAAAGCATTGCTTTTGGATCCAGAATATCCTTTTTCGTATACTGCTTTTACAGTTTTGCTTTTACTCCATCCTTCTTTAAGACAATCTATAATAAAATCATGAAATGGATCCAGTTTGCTTTGACGAATTCCATACATACTTAATTCTTTTGGATCACCTTTACGATATTTTGCAATTGTGTTGCGACCTATTCCCATGCGTTTGGCAATTTCACGGTAACTACAGCCTTCTTTTAAAAAATTTTGTATTTGGCAAATCATTTGATAACGTTTTTCTGAAAATACAGCACAATTATCCACATCAGATGCGATTTTTTTTACAATGTTCTTCTGCATCGATAAATGTATCATTGTGTGGGATGCTTATTGTTGTAGGAATTTCTTGATTCAGAGCTTTTTTTATTGTTTCCAGCAGATTCTGATGTAAATGAAATCGATCTGCCACCTGCATTGCATCGGGTAATTCTTCTGATATTATTTTCGCATATGCACTTGCCCTATCTCTTGTAACCACTTTAACATTTTTATTATTCTTAAGCCATTTCCGCAATGTATCCCCATTTCTTCCATCCAACAATGTTATAGGTTCGTGCGTTTTTTCATTTACTATGATAGTCCCATATGTATGGCGCTTTTTATATGCAAAATCATCCACACCTATTACATCACCAACTTCCGGTTTGGGAAGAGATTCATATCTTTTTAAAAGTAATCGTATTACGGTATCACCACTAGTTTTTATCCCTAATGTACGGCAGACTCGGGCACAGCCTTCACAACTGGTTTCAAGAGCCAATGTACAAATAAAATCAGCACATCTTTCTGTCATACGACTATAATTATTAAGAAATCCGTCAAAAGTTTCAGCAATAGAAACAACCTCACATTCGTCATTCAAACATGCATACTCATGTGAACAAATTTCAAGTTGGACACTTTTTCCTAAAATAGGTAAATCCTGTACTTTACGAGTATATGTTCCATGATATTTTTGTGTTATGTGATTACACTTTGGACATTTACAGCTGCTTGAAGTTGATTTCATCTGAATAATAATTTTATCACTTTGCTGGTCAATATCTGTTATCATCAGATCCTTTTCCGGGTAAAATTTATCTAAGCATAATGTATTATTAGACTCTGCCATCAATAACTCTCCTCATACATCTTAATACAAATATTATACTATATATATGATCATACTAAAAGGATTAAAACGGACAATTGCGGAAGAGCCTTTAAATAGTGCACCCTTTCCGAAAATTCAGAGTTTCAGAGCAGGCATTTTCGGACAACAGTGCATTGGCTTTAAAACCAAATTTCTTCTTAATTCTGGTTGATTACCCACTCCATAGAATGCATTTGTTTGTCAAGGGCTATGCTACCTGCAGTGCGTAAGCACCCTTGATAAATCAATGTATTCTTTGGTTAAATCAAATACACAGAATTGTGACTGCACTCATAGCGGAAATAGATACTCTGAATTTCTGGGAAGCATGCACTTTTACATCAGGATATTCACTGTAATTTCAAATAAATTTAGAAATTTCATATGTTATCCCTCTACATGATATCGGTAACATAATTAATTATTTCTCTTTTTGTAAATCATCAAGTAATTTCTGCAAAAATGAGTTTCTTTCTTCTTGAGCTACAATCTCCTTTTTAGGTAAAGGAGTATAATACTTCGCTCTACCTATTTTTTCATAAGAAACAAACTTTTTAGTTTCCATTCTTTTAAAAACGAAATTACAGCTTGCTTACTCCAACCAGATTCGTTTTTTAATTTGTCTGTAATTTGCATAGTGGAGAAACATCCTTCTTCCCACAACAAATTAAGTATTTTTTGCTCTGCCTCAGTAATATTTATGTGCATATTTTTCTCCTTTTGGGTAACTCATTTGTTCCCAACTTGCCATATTTTAAAAGGATTTTCAACATATAATAATTGTAATTTTTTTGTTTACAAAACAAAATTAAATTTCTTTTTCTTATATAGATTTGCAAATCAAATATTATTTCAAATTAGGAGGATATTATAATGGATCAAATGGTACTAGCGACACAAACATGGCTTAACACAACGTATAACGGTGTAAATGGGTACACCCCTTTTTCTGAAGAAGAATTAGACGGGGTCACCGGAAATCAGACCTATAAGAGGTTAATCCAAGCATTACAGATTGAATTAAATACTCAATATAATGCAGGCATATCTGTTGATGGAAGTTTCGGAAACGGAACGTTAAATGCAATACCTGCGACAATAAGCAAGAATACTTCCGTAAATAATATTACTTTTATTATTCAAGGATCGTTATGGTGTAAAGGTTACTCTGCAGGTGTATTAGACGGAATATTTGACAGTGCTGTTGAATCGGCAGTAAAAAAATTCCAAACCGATGCCGGTATTACTGCTGATGGAAGAATCCGACCTTATATTTTACAAGGAATTATGAATACAGATGGTTATGCTTATAGAGGCTCAGAAGGAACCAATAAATACTACAAACACCTAGTTCAATTAGGAATGAACGCAAATTATGGCGCACAAATTGGTTTAACAGCACCTAATGGATTATGGGAAAGAAAATCTCATAAAAATTATATTAAATGTTGTCAGATAGAATGGGGTGCAACGCCAGTAGACGGAGTATGGGGCAATGGAACCATGAATAAAGCGCCTACATTATCTAAAAATACAACAGGATATACTGCTTCAAAGAGATTACTTCAATGGGGATTGACAATTAATGGATACTATCCTGGAAATATGTCAGGAAATTTTGACACAAATACCTACAATGCAGTATATAACTTTCAAAACTTTTTATGTTTAGGTGCAGACGGTATTGCAGGCAAAAATACATGGGCTGCATTACTTAGCAGTAGAGGAAACACAGCTCGCTCAGCATCTGCTTTTGATACAAGTACCAGATTAACTCCGACTACAGCAAACGCTTTAAAAGAAGCTGGCTATACAGAAGTTGGAAGATATTTGACCAATACCCCCTCTGGAACTCTAGATAAAAAGATGACTGCAGAAGAACTGAAAATAATTAAATCTGTAGGATTAAAAATCTTTCCAATTTTTCAAACTTATGGTGGTTCTGTATCTTATTTTACAAAATATCAAGGTAGACGAGATGCAGAAGCCGCAAAAGATGCTGCTCAAAATTTAGGATTTCCTTCTACATGTACTATCTTCTTTGCTGTTGATTACGATGCTCTTATGGCAGATATTGCTTCAAATATCATTCCATATTTTCAGGCCATTAATGAGGTAATTGGTGGAAGTTATAAAATTGGTGTTTATGCTCCTAGAGCCGTTTGTAATAGATTATACGAAAACGGTTTAACAAGATACAGTTTCGTAGCAGATATGTCAAATGGTTTTACAGGTAATATTGGTCAGACTATGCCAAGGAATTGGGCATATGAACAGTTTTTTGAGACCACACAAGCCGGAATTGGAATCGACAAATGTATGGCTTCACCAAGGGCTACTGCAATATTAGTTGATAATTTTACTTCATATAACGTCCCTGATGAGCCGCCCATTACTCAAGAATTTACTGTATTTGAAAACGTATTCAATCTTGCATGGGAGTACTTGGATAGTTTATCGTCTCCGTTTACTGGAGTCTATGCGAATATCTTAGATGCAAACCAATTGACGCTTGCATATTTCAGATCTAACGCATATGATGCAGATCATCTTGATCTAGATAGCAATGGAACAATCATTGAATCAATCAAAGGACTTTCATGGAGAATGATTGCAGGTTCTAGGGATGAGGCTTTAGTACACGATATTGAAAGTACTTATCCTACTTTAAATCCATCTGAAACATCCATCCGAGACCCGTTGACAGGAAAATACATGGAGATTACTCACTATGCCGCAACTCTGGGTGCATGTATAACTGCAACATTTGGACTAAATATAAATTTTTTTGAAAGAGATGTCGATGCTTTTGCAGGATGGGCTGGTGATTTATTACAGTTAGGAGGCGTGCTGCAAAATACACTGAATTTTGGAGAATATAACTATTTCAATATAGATGATATAATATTTATGATTGGTGCTCCAGATGGCGGATTAGATCATTATCATTTATATGGTTCTAATGGTGAAGAAATGGCTGTCAAAAATGCAGGGTTTGGTCAAATTGATTTATATCAGGATGTAGATGCCTATAATATTTCAAGAATTTATAATTTAAGTTCAATGAAGATACATAATGCATTTAACGATTACTATAATGTATCCCAAAAATATAAACGGAGGTTTTCTATTTTTAAGCAAGAGTTATTGAAGGAGTTTGATACTGAAAGCATTTATGATGTAGTTTTGCCATTTACCCAAAGAGACAAGAATTTATTGTCAGTAGGTTTCGGTTACGCATTCGGGGAATTTGAAAAAGAGTATGCAGAAGTATTAGCCCAAGGGTTTGCACAAAGAATTGAACTTGGAAAAGATATTGAGGAAAGCACTAATCCATAATTTTTGCTACAGAATATAGAATCGGTGCTGCTTAATCAAAATAGCGTGCAAAAGACTCTAGAGTCAAATCAAGATTGTAGATATATATTTATTAATTAGCAAAGACTGATATATCATGGCTAAATCTATAAAATCCACCATATATCAGTCTTTCGCTTGCCATTATTCTATTAACTGATGTGATATCCAAAACATCTCTTTTCAAAAACATCTTTTAGATATTATCTTATGTTTTTGAGAGAATTTCAAAATGAACATTTATCCATTGGTTAATATATTTCCGATAATCAACCTCCTTTAGTTTACCGCTACCTATATCTATATCTTCCATTACCAAATGGAGGATAATATTACGCTGATAGAAGACACATACTATTAAACACACAAAAAGTGTAGCAATGGCATTCGCTTTATTATTTGTCTTTAAAATATATTGTCATGTATTCTACAATTTCTCCAATTAAAAAAGATACAAATGTTCCAATTGAAACAAACAAACTATCTCTATCACCTAATGATTCAATGAAGATTGAAAATGTAAACGTAAAGTTACTATACATATAATCATAAAAAACGTATTTCAGAGAACCTATCAAGAGCATCAACCCGAAAGAAATTAATGCATATATTAGGCACAGCAAAAAGCTAATGTCAATGCTGCGTTTGACAATGATTTTTCCCATAAAAAAACCTAAAATAAAAACCCCAATATCAATATATGTATATATAATTAAAAAACCCAAATAGGCTAAGGCCGCATTATATTTGGGAAATAAATAAAAACAAAGAAAATAAGCCAAAGCCACACATACAAAATATACTAAAAATGGAGAATACGTTCTAACAAACTTTCTCATAAAAACACCTCACTCCACATGTAGATAATCGAATTAAAATCAAAAGCTTATCTTAATTTATTTCATGCTCTTCATTTCCAGTCGCTGACCATGATGTTTTACCACTACTGACCACATCTTTTGTAGACATACTATATGCAAATATATCAAGGATCTCCGCCTCTGAGATATACCATGAACCATCTGTGTTTTTCTTACTTCTGTACAAAACATATAATTCGCATTTTTCATTCTCCGAAAGTCTGTCATATACAAGATATTCTATTATTTCCTCATTCTCATTTAAGATAACTCTAGAATTTCCATTCGCACCGTATGATATCATAAAATCACATCCTTCGTCTGCGAAGTATTGTTGATATATAATACGATATCCATCATATATTTCATTTGTTTCCATTAATGTCACATAATCACAGATCGCAGGAATAGAAATATCATCCTCTTTCATATTTTCCATTAATTCATCCATTAAATCGTGTTGAATGACAAAACCATTATCCTGTGAACTGAATATTCTAATGGTCTTTCGTGGCATCATTCCCTGCGATCCTGCTCCTGTAACATAGTTTATGATGACAATCACATCCTTTGCACCATCTCCATCTATATCCTGAAATCCAACCGCTTCAACACTATCAAACATTCCTACACTATCATTCTCTGTACTATTATTTTCATAACACTCCGGAAAATAATATATAATTTGATTGTCTTTTGCCAGCACAAATGAAACATCTTCCCAGAGCGTTTCATAAGTCGGCAGATAAGATACAAACTGTACTTCACCCCAATCATTCAATTCTACATCAAAGGATTGTTCAGTTATAACCCGGCTTTCATCTAATCTCTCTCCTGATGGATATTCTACTTCAATATCTGCTACATCTGTTAATTGCTGTATTTCTTTCGTACCATCGAAATATAAAATGACTTGTTCATCAAATTGTTCTTCACCTGATAGAATTATTTCTACATAATCCTCATGCCAGGTAACCTTCCAACAGCTGCTACTGATGCTTGCACCGTCATTGTGCAATTCAAAATCTGTTTGCGATATCTTATCTTCGCCTTCTTTAAGGACTAACCGTCCACTTGCTGAACCAAAAGGCCATTCCGGTTCTCCAACAGCTTGAAGTATCACTTCATATTTTTTATCTGGTGAAACGGATGTATCGCAAGTTATCTTCTTGTAATTTACCGTATACGAAATGCAACACCAAAATACTACAAACAGTGCAATGAGCGAGCCCATAATACATAGCATAAATTTTTTCATTGATATAGCCCCCTTTTTAATGTCCTCGTATATCCAGTTCTTTCAATAGAGAATTTTCGCTTTCCCATGAATATACAATGTAATATCCGGCGTCATTTATTTCTTTCCCAAAATTCAGAGTTTCGTGGTCAATCACATCAATAGACTGTCCTTCCTGAATTTCCACAAGATACTCCCATTCATTGCTTCTGTGATCCGAATAGTAATCATCCAGTTCTTTCAAGGACAACTCGCTCTGAATTAGAATCGCACCAAAATATTGCATCCCGTTTCCGTTACCTGTCAGCTTCCCTGCCCGTGATATTGACTCTATCAGTTCCGTTTTCTCTGGCAGTGGTGTTTCACATAATTCCTTTTCCACTTTATAGGCAATGTTATTATTTATGAATGAAATGGATATTACTCCGCCTATCAATACAACTGCTACCAATATTCCAACTAATTTTAATTTTTTCATGTGTCCTCCTTTCTTACATCCCGTTCCTTTCTAACACATCTTCTATTGCGTCAATTGCTTTTTTTGCAAAATTTATCTTTGTATCACAAATCAATTCATCATTATCGGATATTTTTATCTCTGCAATAATACGGTCATTGCCTTCTACATATTCCGTATTGCCGCCTATAGTCATCCAAATGATTTCTACATCTTCCTGTGCTATTTCCCCCTCTATTTCTACTGTAAATTGCACCCCATCGAAAAACGCTGCTTCTGATTGTGCATTTATAACTAACTTATTTTCCTGCTTATATATTTCAATAGAATTATATCCCTCCTCCGAACTAATAAATAATTTATCTCTGGTTACAGGAACAACAAATAATTCTTCTGGTTCATCTACATTCTTTTCAGACAAATAAGATGCAACTACTATAAACATAAGCATAACAACTGCTGCCAGCATTCCAACTAATTTTAATTTCTTCATGTGTCCTTCTTTCTTTTCTTACATCTGTAAGATTACCATAGAACACTACTATTATCAAATTAATCTTTAATACGGTATTGGTAGTCTGGTATATGCATAATTCCGTCATTTAGGATTTCATTTCCCAAATACTGAAAACTTCCATCCTCCGCAAACCGCACAGTAAGTTCATGGGTTATGACTGCATCATTACAAATAACCATGTCACAAACCGCCTCAACTGTTAATCTGATTGTCCCATCTTCATTTTCTTTGATATCGACAACCTCTGGCAGAGAAGTTCCAAAGAAAGTAGGTGCGTAATTAAAACATCCAAGTCTCGCCCAAAGATAGGTCTGATTTTCCTCATCAAATACTGCGTACTCTCGTATCTGCTCCGCTGTTATGGGAAGATACTCCATAATCAGATTTTCGAATTCTTCTTTCGGAATGCCATTTGGATAATCTTCAGAATTGAACTTTTCTCCATATTTCATTCCATACAGATATTCAAACATTCCGTTATAATCCAACTCACTCATATTTTCTGCATTCCAATTAGAACACAAAAGATTCTGTCCCTGATAACCAAGTCCCTGAACGAGGCGTTCAGATATTTCACGCTGTTCTTCTGTCATTGGCTTTACTCTGATTAGGCAACTTCCATCCACGATTTCACTGACCTCTGGCGGCTCCGGCACACATAACTCATAGCAGAACCATCCTTTATCTGTATATTTCCACTCTTTTATTCTGGTGTAGGATAAATAGGACATTCCCGACTTACCATTCTTATTCCATACGCTTCCTGCACTTACAACATACATATCCGTTCCATCATAAATGTATTTTATTCTACCAATTCCACCATCACTATGTATCTCATAAACTACTACAGAACCACGTTCCCCAGCCGTGCAATTCTCAAGATAAGAATCCACACTTTCATAATTTCCCATATTTGAATAGGTTACCAATGTAGCAACCGGACATCCCGTTTCCATTAACTTTTTCTGCAGTTCAAGAATGGCCTCATCAGTTAATACAACATTGGATGCAGTTCCTTTATCTGCCTCTTTATAAATCTCATAAATACGTTCCATCATCGCTCTGCAGTCATTCTCTGCTTCTTTTTCTTCCTGTTCGTCCACCTGAAGTCCATAGCCCTTTTCCCACTGTTCTGCAGCTTCTTCCTCGGCACTTTTTGTTTCCTCTGTGGAAGATACTTCTTCCGTGTCTTCCACAAGAGATTCATCTGCAACACTATCTTCTTTCCCACAGGCGCACATAAAACATCCAATTAGAAATACTATAATTAGTAGAATGCTCTTTTTCTTTAATACCATAAAATCATCCTTTCGTTCTTGCTACCTACGGCAGTTCCAATTCTATTTCCTCTATAGCGTTAGAAAGATACCGGAATGTTCCATCTTCAAATGGCTGGACCACAACCGTATTCCGAAAAGCGAGATCAGAATTATAATCCGGCCAAACTCCATCTACAATAAGTGTAATTGTTCCATCCGCATTTTTTGTATAGTCAACTACTTCTCCAAAAGGTGGGTATGGGCTGGCATAAATCATCTCATATTCATAGCTGTTGCTGCCCTCAGCATACCCGCAATGCTCTCTCAACTGTTCTACCGATACCGGAAAATAAGTAGTCATTATCCTTTCATATTCCTCTGCCGGAATCTTCCAATCTTCAGTTTTCAGATTTTCGCCCGTAGAAATCCGATAAATATCTTCATACATACAAGGCATCAGAATGTCCTCTACATTGCTGCTGTCCCAATTTGTGACAAGCACATTGTAATTCACATAGCTTAGTCCTGATATGTATTTCTCCGTCAATTCCCGACAGTCTTCTGGTAGCGGTTCTATTCTCCAATACTGTCTCAAACTTGCATGTGCAATCACATATTCATATGCGTAGATAAAATATCCTTTTTCGGTCAGTTTAATCTCAGCCACATTACTTACCGAAGTTCCCTGTATTTCAGGCACTCCACCTTCCTTCCAACGAACACCTATATAATAAGTCTGCAACTCACCTTTCCGGTAAATAAAAGTAACTGCTCCAATCAGTCCATCCCTATGTACTTCGAATACCGTAACCATTGAGTCCCGTCCATCCAAGTAATCTGCATAAAATGTTTCGATTGCTTCATGGTTTTGCATGGCAGTATCTTCTTCAACACTTACCAGACCGCTTGTGCCCAATTGCTCCACCACAGTTTTCCTCTGCTCGTCGGTAAATTCGCTAATGCCGGAAGAATAACTTGGTGCATCTGCAATTACAATATCCTTATAGATTTCTGCTACCGAATCTGCCGCTGACAAAGCCATACTCTGCAATTGTTCTTTTTCCTCATCTGAGATAAGACAATCACTAGCTTGCGGAATAAACCAATATGCTGACTCTGTGGACGTTTCCGCATTCTCGGCTTCTTCTGTTTCTGCTTCGCTATTTTCGATTTCTACAGGTGGCTCCCATACTTCTTCTGCCACCTTTTGTTCTTCTTCATGTATTTTCCCCCAACAGATCGCCCCAACTATCACGAAAATCAACAGCAGCAAAATCGGAAGTCCACATCTTCTAAGCAGCCATTTTACATCTTCCATTATTCGCCTCCGTACAATTCTTCCCATTCTTCCAACGTCAACCGTGGTGTATGCCATGTTTCCTCATAATTATCCTCGGAAGGTATAATTTGATTGGATACATATTGTACCCCTCCGTCCTCTAACGGGCGGACCACAACCTCATGAGCATATACCTTGGAATCACCTGCATAAGGGAATACTACATTAGCTGTAAGTGTAATTGTCCCATCGCTGTTTTCTGTAAAATCGACTACCTCTGAATATGGATATTCCGGGTACTCTACTTCTTCGAAGCCTCTCGGCTTATATTCATAAGTTGAATCCTCCGAATAATAGACGGTTTTGGATTGCAGCGTTTCACTATCAATATTGAAATATTTCATAATAACGCTTTCAAATTCCTCTTTTGGAATCCGATAAACTGCACTTACTGCCAGGTTGTCATCTGCAATATAGGGAACATACTGACCATTTACTTTTGGATAGAGAATGTCATACATATCATAGAAATTCAAAGCCCCGAAATCATCCTCGCTCCAATCCACAATAAACATGTTATTCTGTTCAAAGCCAATCGGGCGGAGATATTTCCGACTCAACTCCCGATATGTTTCATCCAATGGCTGTACCCGCAATGCGGTATGCTCCTCTGCCCCACTCAATGTAAGAACATACAATTCTTCTAAAAACCAGACACCGGAAAACATCAGGTAACCTTCTTCTGTATAATTCCAATACTCCGCCTGATAGCTTCCAGTAACCTCTCTTTGTATATCTCCATTTTCGTACTTGTAATAGCTTCTGACCACATCTACATTTCCGTCTTTTGTGTGTAAATCGTATTTTACAAATCCTCCTAAATAACTGACTTCAAGAATTGTTATTTCTGCTTCTTCCTGTGCATCCACCTTTTCGCAGAATTCCACTACCTTCTCTGGGTCCGTCATGTTAATTTGATTTCTGCTGTCAACAGCCGGATATCCATTTTCTCCAAGGCAATTTACAATACTACGAATCGTTTCCAAATCAGCTATCTTGTTTTCTTCTGCTGCCTTCTTATAAAGATCTATACAGATGTTTATAATTTCTTCTGCGTTCTCCTTAGAATCTTCTGGAATAGCTTGAATATCAATTACTGTTTCCGAAACTGTATCTTCTTCCGGGGATGCATCGCTACACCCTGAAGCACTAAGCATCAGTACAAAACTAATTACTGCTAAACCACTCTTCCAGGACCAGGCCGTCTTTCTTAACAACATATCCACTTCCTCCTCTACCTTTCACATCTTCTACCATGCTGATAATCAATATAGGACGTTCTACCGTATCTTCTGCTGTAAAAATTGCAAACCATCCTAATTCCGTACCCGAAATATCATCCTTCGATGCCTTGATTTCTGCCGTACCTGTTTTTCCTGCTAAAAGAATGTCATCCCGATGGGCTGCATATCCAGTTCCATTAGAATCATTCACAACCTTCTTTGTTCCTTCCAATACACTGCTTGCTGTCTCATTAGAAAAGGCACCCGGAATCCAATACTCAGCTGTTGCTTCATTCTGATATACCAAATAAGGCTTTATGACATTTCCCTCGTTACAGAAAGCAGAATATATACAAGCCATATGTAACGGATTCACTAAAACCTGCCCTTGACCGTAACCGCTATCAGCTAACTGTATTTCTATTTCAATTCCCTCTGAATTAGAATACTGCGACTCTGCCATCTTAATCTCAAATGGCAATTCCTCATTAAAACCAAGTCCAGTCAAAGAACTCTCCATCTCTTTTGATCCAATCTTTAATGCTGCCTTTGCGAAATAAATATTGTCGGAATATATCAGGGCATTCTCTAAAATGACTGGTTCATATGCATGGAGTGTTGTTACATAATAGGACCCCCACGATGCATCCTTTTGCCAGCTTAAGCCTACGTTCCCGTAATCTTCCATTGGATCGATTGCTCCTGATTCCAAGCCGACCGCAGCGGTAATTGGCTTGAATGTAGACCCCGGACACCACACTTGCCGGAAGCGATTATACATTGGCTTATTCTCATCCTCGTTAAGCGCAGTCCACTGTTCACTGGACAATCCCATAATAAAATCGTTATTGTCATATGACGGCGTGCTGACCAAAGCCAATACTTCTCCGGTATAAGGATTCATGGCTACCGAGCAGCTTTTATCTTCCCTAAACTGTTCATACAAGGAAACCTGCAAATCAGCATCTATCGTAAGCTGGATGTCCTGTCCATGCTGTACCAGGATGCAAGCAAGTTCCTCCTTCTCTTTGCCTTCCGAGTTTACAATGCAAATTCTGCAACCGTTCTGTCCTTTCAACTCACTCTCAAATAATCCCTCCATTCCGCTTCTGCCGATTACACTATTGGCTGTATAGCCTTCTCCTGCATGTTCCTCTAAATCTTCCGCAGTAACGCTTTGAACATACCCGACCAAATGTGCAGCAGCTTCCCCTAATGGGTATTCACGCACTTCAACATCAGATATCATCACTCCGGGAATTTCCAGCAACTTTTCATGTCTTTCCTTTTCTTTCAGCACCTCTTCGTCCGGTTCAATCTTCATCAACTCGATTTCTTCAACCCTCGGAACGGTTTTTATCGGCACAAAGGAATCATCCTTTACCCACTGTGCTGATAGTTTCTTTTCTATTGCTTCCGGAGTTGTTTCCAACAGTTCTGCAATCTGTGCGATTGCTTCCTCTCTGTTTTCCAACTTGCCTAGAACGATTCCAACCGAAGAAGCTATACCTTTTCCTGCAAGGACACGTCCGTTTCTATCCAGAATTTCTCCTCTTACTGCCTGTGTAGTGGAAACTCTTACTTTATCTGTAGAAGTCAGATTCGGAAAAATCATGGAATCATCCCAAACCAACTTATATCTTTCTTCGTCTTTTAGGAAAAGTGCTTCATTCTCAAAGCTGATAGTTCCTGCAACTGTATCAAAAGAAGTCTGGTAGGTTACCGCCATTTGCTCCTCATCATATGCAATAATCTGAACAGCCATATTCTGGACTTCTATACCTTCATAAATAGCTGAATTTCGAGTTACAAAATCCTCCTGACTGACATTCCCCGATGCCTCAATATGTAGCATCGCATACATTTCTTCATACTCCTGTTTTGGAATATGATCCATGTACTCCACCAGAAGTTCTTCCGGTGTCCTCCAGGCATTTTCCTTTGTTGCCAACATTCCTGCCACGCATACTGCAGAAATTACCGCAGCTATTCCTATAACAGCAATCGCAATCCATAGGAGCCTGCTTCTTGTTTTCTTTCGCTTGTTTCTGCTTTTTCCTTTCTTCATATTGACCTCCATTCATTTTGCTTTGCTGATATGGTAAATAACAAGTCAAGTGGCATTCATGCTTGCATGAAATGCCATTTGACGAGTATCTCCATTGAGACGATAGTCGAAATGGTCATATTTATTTTCAATGTACGCTATATCCTCAAAATATTACATTCGTAAGATTTTGAGATAAAAAAAATTTCTCTTTGTTGGGTATTTCATATATCGTACTATGCATCCCTCCTCTCTTTTTATTACATGCGTAAGATTTCGCAGCGAAAAAATTTCGTTCTCAATCCTTCTGCACTTGTGTAAATATTACATCAGTAAGATTTATAAGTCAAGTTATCTTTATAAAAAAAGGCTCCTGCCAGGAGGTATCATACATTTTCACAAAAGTGATACCTTTTAGCAAAAGCCTATTATTCAGCAAAGTCTCAAAATACCCCTCTGCTATGATATTCAAATGGTTCATTCATAAGGCTACAAAATACACATCCATTTTTGCTCCTTAATATCCCACAAACCGCAGAAAATCAAGGTTTCTTTGAAAGCAGACAAACCGTTTCAATATTCCCCTGAACTTTGCTTTTATACTGCACAGCAAAAGTATGCAATGGGTTTTCAAAGTGGGGTAACGGTTTAATCCCCTGTTTACAGCACTCCTCACGCTATGTTCCTATGCATACCTACTTAATCTGCAATAACAGCGGTAACAATGTAATTCCTACATCAACGCCTTTATCAGCAATCCATTTAACAATTCCTTTTGCATTT